>Ga0207997_1002144_pt1 | contig 10090 bp, 19 predicted proteins | sample AntAceMetag02UKN_FD_184777 | JGI IMG/M metagenome (GOLD analysis project Ga0207997, IMG submission 184777) | Saline lake microbial communities from Ace Lake, Antarctica - Antarctic Ace Lake Metagenome 02UKN (SPAdes) (version 2) | ecosystem: Environmental > Aquatic > Non-marine Saline and...
CATTCAGCTTTACCATTCGTTCATTAATTTCATCCTTCAATGTTTCTTCCATTTCATAATGAGAATCTAACCTCTGTAACATCTCTTGACTTGTGGTTTTTTTCTTAGGTTTTTGTTCCATATTTAATTAAAAAAATTCCATATAGCATAACCAATAGCAACAATAAAAGCCACGACTAATATAATACCCACGATTCCAAACATTTGTTCGGGCGTAATTTCTATCATTGTTTTATTGTACTATTGCGAAAAAATACCAACCTGTTGCTAAGACTACTCCAGCAAACAATCCTACCATGAAAACTAATGAAATAAACCAACGATTCATTTCTTTAGTTTCAAACATAAACTCTTTAAAGTTTTTCATGGTTCCCATCCTCCCAAAATTTATTCAATCAAATACCTTTTAATATATAATCCATTAATTACTGAACCACCAATTTTAAAAGCAGTTTGTTCTACAATAGCTTTATCTAATGCATCTGTTAATGTTGCTAATTCTATAACTGGTATTTGCATCTTCTCTAAAGTTTCTTTTTCTGTTAAAAAAATAGTTAATCCTAAAGTTCCATCTTGAACAGTATTTACTGGTAGCGGTACAGGTCCAATCGGTTGTGATTTATTTACTGGTGGACCTTGCATCATTCTTTCCTGTTCTTGTCGTAATTGTTCTTGTTGATTTGCCATTATCTGTTCTCTTTGTTGTTTCTGTTGTCCTGCAATTGCTTGTTGTCTTTGCTGTTCTATTGCAACCATATGTTGTCTTTGCTGTTCAATCATCATTTCTTGTTCTTGTGAAGTTTGTTCTGGTCCTTTAGAAACTGGTCCTTGAATTGGTGATGTAGTATGTATTGCTCCATCAAAAAGACTACCTGCTTCTGGTTCTGTTTTTACTTCTTCTTGTTTTTTAATTGACCCATCTTTAATTTCAAATTGCATTTTTGCACCTTCCATTTTTTTTAATTCCTGTTTTTGTTTTTCAATTTTTTCTTTCAGTTTATCTTTTTTATTTTTTCCAAACATTTTTATCACCTAATAAATTTCTTTATTTTCTCTCTTACTCCTTTAGTTAAAATGTTTAACTTTTCAAACACAGTAGTCTTGATAACGGAATTATAATCATTGTTACCTAATAACATTTTAAGTTGAACTTTATCAATCGTTTCTCTTCTGTTTTCTGTAATGGATACACTTATGTTAGTTTCTTCATCAAGATATTTATTCCACTTTCTTTCTTTAAGGAATGCTTTTATCTTATTCCTTACTTTATCTTCTTCTACTTCAATCTTTTGTTTCTCTACTTTAATGTTATTCCAATTGATAAGTAATTCACTAATAGGTATTTCTTTTTCCTCTTCTAAGTTATCAGGTTGTTTAATCATATTACATCTTTAATTTTATTAGTGGTGTTAAAAGTAATTTCTCAGCTTTACTTTGAAGATGCATTTCTATATACGTTGCAAGTTGTTCTCCATGCGTTGTGTATTTAGTAATAGCATTATATAGTTGCCATCTAGTTAATTTATCTTCATCTGTCAAACTCTTACTTAAAAATGTTATTGTCGGATTCTTTTTATCCTTTAAATTTGGAGTAGATATTCTTTCAATCTCAAGATTCCCTAATATCTTTTCTAAGTGTTTAGGTTGAACTATTAACTTCTCCATTATCTTACTTGCCAACTTCCATTCAATACTATCTGCAATACAAGTTTCAATCATTACTTGCATATCCTGATACTTATTTAAAATTTGAGTTATCTTAACTGATATGAGTTTTTCTATCTCCCTTGCAAGTTGTGAACTATGTTTAACATTAAACTTGGTTTCATCTCTGCTTAATACCATTCCATTTAAACAAGCTAAACGGACAAGACGCGGCATAATAGTAATTGGATAATTCCTATCATAACTATTTATTAATCTTATCCCACTTACAAACTCTTCATTCAGTTCTTTAAGTTCAATTTTCTTTTCTGAAAATTCAATATCTGTTACAACTGTGTTGCCCATACTTTGTATGTTAGCACTATATTTAATATTTAAATTATCTAATGCTGTTGCAAATGTATTAAGAAATTCTTTGTGAGTAATTACTTGATATAAATTTCTACTTACTGTTTTTGTATAAACATTTTTATTTAAATTATATATTCCTTTCCAATTATGTGTTTCATGCTCTACTCCACCTACATCAAATTTAAGTGGACAAACTTCTATTGCCTTATCTAATTTATCTGCAGCTGCGTTAATCTCAGCCAATGATTCGCATTTATATACTTCTGTTTGTAACATTTGTACTCACCATTATTATTAAAGTATTACTTATATTTAAATGTTATGATTATAGTTATAAACCTTTTTATTTTCCTACTACATTTATACCATGTTCTGTTTTCCAACAGGTATCACATATATCTGACATTACTCCCAGTCTTTGCCATTTTCTTTATATTCCTCTTCAATATAATCTGTTAAAACTGTTTCAATTTCTTCTAACTCTTTAGAATTAAACTGTTTGAATTTCATATTTTCTAAACTGACAGATGCTGATTTACTTCCATTATCTTCTGTTGAAAAATCAACAAAATTGGCACTGCAACAAAATGGTTTATTATCTATTTTAAATGTGATAGAGCCAGTATATTCTTTTGTGTAATTACAACTATCCTTAATTCTATCTATATGTTCTTCATCAATAGTTTTTTCCATATCATAATCTTTTACAGTTATATTCATTCTTCAACCTCCACCACATCTGTAGTGTTTATATCAATCAAGGAATGATTTCATATTTATTCCTCACAATTCAAACTTGGACCTAAATATCCATTAGGTTCTATATAATAACAAGTTATATTACCTACTTCACACTTCCATGCAAGAACACCATCTAACTCATATGTACTAATGGAATTGCCTATAGGAAATAAAGCCCATGGTTCACATTCTGCATCTAATATAATTTGAGGAACAAACCCCTCATTTAATAAATCTGTTATCATATAATCATCTTTCTCTTCTATTACGCATCCTGTACAACCAATTAATAATAATGTTATTACTGCCGTAACTATATTTATTCCATACCAGTTTCCCATTTTAAACCTTCTCAATTATTTTTACTAATAAATGACTAAGTATTGATATTGGCAAATATGCCCAGAATAAAAACCATACTAATCTATCTTGATTTGTTTTCTTTAATATACTATACAATATAAAAAACCATATTGGCATTTGAATACATACTGTTACTAGTATCGATATAAGTTTCCATTTCCATTCTTTCATTTTAATTTCTCCTCTATTAATTTTATTTTATGTGTCATTTTAGGTGTCATTTTATTATTCCACCTACAATATCCACATTGAAGAGTTCCATCACTATGTTTAAGCATTTTAGATTTATAATCATTAGGACATTCATCATAGTTGTGTTCCCATTTGCATCCTTTACAATGTCTAAATTTTAATGCTTTTTTTCTCATTTTTTTCTTGTCTCTTTAATTCCCTTAACGGTTGTTTCAAAGGTTTTATATCTTTAAATTGTTCTGGTTTCTTACCTTTGTTTTTATGTAGATTTTGATATCGAGGTAAGAAAGGATAAGAACTTCTATTAAATGTTGTTATTTTATTCTTGGCCATAAATTCAAGTTCCTTCATAATATGTAAATGTCTTGAATCTTCAACCTTGGTTTGTGATACTCCAAACTGCTTTTGTTTCTCTACAACAATATTAGATTTAATTGTTTCTTCTTTAATTTTACCATCTATAATCATTTGTTGTTTTTTTAGATTCATTTCCTCTTTTCTATCAATTTCATTTAATCTATTTTTACTCATCATTTCTTGCATCTTAATATTTTTAGTTGAGGTTTGAACTTCAATACCTTTATTTAAGGATTGATTTAAATTACTACCATTTTTTAAACGGTTATTTTCTTTTGTCAATTCTTTAATATCACTTTGAAGAACATCAAATTTATAAACAATTTCACGTAACTCTATTTCATATTTTTGAACATCAACATCTAATAAGTCATTATCAATTCCTCTACTCTTTTCATAAAGTTTTTTTATAAAGTCTGTTACTTCTTTCATTGTTCGTACCCACAATTATCACAAATAAATTTAATCTTATCTTCAGATAAAATTTCTGACATAAGTATTTTACATTTTGGACATATCATATTTCTTTCCCTCTTATCTTAAATATTAACCATTTAAAAAAGGCATAAACATAAACTAATAGGTTCAAAAGACTTCCTCCTGTTTTACCTAATGTTTGAAATAAAAATACAAAACCAAATATTATCATTATTTTCATTCCAAAAGTAATTTGTGCAAGTGAAAGTTCTTCTACCCCTTGTTCAACTAACATAATTATACTTTCATTCAACATTTATAACACCGTGTATGGTTACAGCAACAGCTCCTCCTGTAAACTCTGTAAATTCAATTCTAATATCTTTTGCATTAGGAAATTCTTTATAAAAATCTTCTGATACACTTTCTAAAGTAGTATCAATCATCTTTTCATATGCTTTAAGTCTTCCACCAATTATGTTCTTCCAATTACTAAACATATCTGTCATAAAGTTGTGAGACATTACTTTTACTTTCCATACTATTTTTTCCATTTTCCCTCATTAATTTCTTTCACACATTTATCACAACGACGATACCTATAACTGATATCATAAAAAAATAGTAATAGTATTGTTTTAAAACAACCTATTCTTTTATAATCTTCTTCTCTTACTCCATTAATATAATTCATTTTATCCTCTGGATAAAACTTTTTACATCTTCGACATTTATATAACTCTCTCATTTTATTTCCTCCATTAAAAGAAAGGATAAGGCTGCCGGGAAAAAGAGGTTGATACTTTAAACCCTGTAGACGTCGCCGTGACTACACCTTACTCTTTGTCTTGTAAAAGACTATCAAGTTTTTTAAAACATTCTATATCTACTTTTGTAAACCCATCTTCTTTTTTTTCTTGTTCTATCCATTTAACATATTCTTTATAAAACTTATGAAGTGAAAAAGCATCTGCAATATTATTATTGTCAAACTCTTTTCCATACTTTTTATAAATTTGTAAAAGCATTTGTTCCTTTTTTGCTTGTCCTTTACTACAAATAAATTTCTTAAGTAGTGATGGAGGAACCACAATTAAATTTATACTATTATCAAAACAATATAATTTAATTGCTCCTCCCAATTCTCCTGCGGTGAATGTAAATTGACCAGTGCTACCGAAACTATATCCCTCCATCACAATAGTATCAATAAATGATACTTTAACTATTCTCCTAATAATATCTCTTATATTTGCTATCCTTTCTATTTGCCCTTTCAGTTTACTTTTGATAACACCATTTATTTCATTTGATACCCAATATCCTGTTTCTGTTAAACTTTGGTCCACTGCTAATACGTTCATTAACATTCTCCTCCATAAATATTATCTATAACATTAGAGCAATTGTCTCCTGTTGGCGAAATTGTTTCATTAATATTTCTACAACACCAATTATGAATATCTTGTATTAAATATGTTTCAGTTCTATTCGATATTAAACCAAGTATATTAATTATCGTCAATGCTAAAATTAATATCATTACTATTGACATTGAAATATGTAATATTAGCTTATGTGTTTTATTCATTTTATTCCTTAAAAATGTTTATTAATGTATGCAATAGCTTCATCTAAATTATTACAAATTCTTGTGCAATGATAAGTTGCCCAGGGACTTCTTTTCTCAACTGGTAAATCACTAAAAGCTACAATATATTTACCAAGTTGATAAGCTAAATGCATTTCCATTGCTGTTCCAATTAATGTAGTTTCTTGTCTAGCACAATTATAATTAACTAATATTATATCTGCTGCTTTGACATCTTCTTTATCCATTTGAACTATTTCATTAACGCCAAGCATATCACTATCCGAAAACTGTCTTCTCATTGGGTCTAACATTTCAAAGTTTGGTAATTCATTTATTGCTTTCTGTCTCCAAGTATTAGCTTCTTCTCCTGTCCTACTCAAAATGGGACCACACAAATAGATTTTTTTCATATTAAATTATCTCCTGCAATATATCTGAACCAGTCATAAACTCAAATGTTTGATTTCTATAATGCATCTTAAAATGATAACATCCTTTATGATGTTCTACTTCAACTTTTTCTCCTGCATCTTTTGCTTTTAATATAAATAAACCAGTTTCAATTTCTTGCATAGATTTATTTTTCATATTCTCTTTTATTAATGTTTTAATATCTATTTTTTGAATTAACTTTTCACTTAACTCATCAAGAGCATTATCATACTCTTCCATTCGTTGTTCATCTTCTTCTGTTAATTTAGCTAAATAAGTTCCACTCTTATGTGGTCCTCTTATATCATCATCTAATATTTTAAATTTCATCCCTTCAACATTAAGTAATCTACCAATTACAGGATGATTGTCTTCAATAATAAATGCTTGTTTCTTATAAACTTTTCCATCCAGTTTTATCATATCTTTTTTCTGTGTCATATTTTAGTACCGTCCCTTTCAGTTTTTTAATCCTTATTACATTCATATTCTAGTACCATCTAATTTAGGATTTTTATTATTTGGTTCCCATGGATATAATATAAATCTTTTTCTTTTTTCATATATATAAAAATTTGGTTTAAAAAGATTATTTTTTTTATAATGTATTGATATAACAAAATTTTTATCAAAATTATTATTTATTATTGTGTTTCCACTATCAACAATATCCTCACATATTAAAGTGTTTTGTGTAATATCTTTTTTATTTAATATTAATGGTTTTTCTAGTTTGTTTGATAAAATAGTTGCAAGTATTATTCCACCTCTTGGTATTCCATATATATTATCAAAATTTATATTTTTAACTTTATTATATAATTCATATGTTGCATCTTCAAATTCATTCCATGATATAAATTCAATATTAAAATAATTAAAAATTTCTTTTCTCGTTATTAATATTTTATTACGAATTTCAGAATGCAAATCAGTTCTTAATATTATTAAGTTATTAACTTTATTATTGTCAACATTATTATCGATATGATGAACAACTAATCCTTTGCCTTTAAAGAGTTGTTTATGTTCTTCATTTGACATATTTGATATTTCACATTTTCCTTTTTCTTCGATAAGTTTAATTCTGGCCTGTTTACATTCTATTCCGTGTCTTCCTTTTCCACCTTTATAATGATATGCATTTTCACCAACTTTATTTTTATTGTGTTGTTTATTCCATTCTTTAGAGAAAATAAATCTTCCATCATTTTGTTTTCTTTTCATTTTAATAAATTTAGAATTTATTACCCACTGATGACCATGAATAAAACGATTATTTGTTTTTGGTGTTCCGTTGCACCCACATTCACATCTATGAGATTTTTTCATAGTTGCCCCATAACATAATCTTTTATAAACTCGTCAACGTTTTCTATCTTACTATAATCTTTATCACAAAACTCTTCATCTTCGAATTGAACGTCCATAACGTGTATCATCTTAAATGCGTAATGTCTAAATTGACAACATCCACATTCTTTACAAGGAACTATCTTATCATTTACTATTTTGGGATAATAACAGCTGCAGACATCTTCATACGGAACTCCTATTTTCATTCCTAATTCCACAATCTCGTGTTTGATTAAATTAATTAATGGTGCTGTAAATTTAACATTGGTATTCCAATTTAAACTATATTTAAGTAAATTATCAACACCATTTACGAATGTATTATTGTTGTCAGGATAAACAGAATTATGAAACAAAATACCTTCAGTATTAAAAAAGTTCTGGTTATCTTTAACACTAAAATCATAAACAAATTCTTCAATCTTTGTTTCCTCAATATCTATAACTTCTATAAATAATAATTCATCTCCTTTATAAAATTTTTCTATTTTATTAATTTTTAATAAATTATTAACATCTTCTAATTTTTTTCTACCTATACCTTTTTGATGATATAAATTACATAAATATGGCATTTGTTTAAATAATTTATAATCATTTTTAACAATATCTAAAAGATATTGTGTAATTGGTATTTTTTTAAGGTGGTCCTGTATTTGATAATCGCTTATTTTATCTAATTTAAATTGTTTATCTTTAAACAAAAATCCTATCTTTTCTTTAAAAATTTTAATATATTCAACTCCACGTATAGATAGTAAATAACTTTTTTTAGAATTATATTTTTTATTATTCATAATAAAAGTATTAGCTTTAGTAAAACTAATTACTGAAGGTATCCCCATTTTTAACAATAATCTTTTTATGCCAAATATTAAATTATATGAAACAGAGGAAGCACCGATTATTGGACTACGATTATTATAACTGATACAGCCGTCCCCACTAAAATATCCTCTTAATAAAGAAGATATCTGTTCTTCATTACATTCAAAAATCCATTGTGGTATATCTTTGGTATCACTATGACCGTTAATATCTAGTTGTTGTAACTTTCGTTGGAATTTGGCATCTCCAATTGTTACATCGAAAGAACCAAAAATCTCGGTTAATCTATATTGATTAGTTTTATTTTCTAATATAAAATCATTCCACCAAGTTTTTTCAAACTCTTTTTTGTTTATACTAATACCTGTAGAATAATTGGAATTATAACAACCATCTGCCAACCATAAACCTATGTATTCTAGTAATGATTTATTAATATCAACTTTTGTTGTTATATATTCATTTCTATATTTTATTATTACTTCTTTCTCTTTAATATTTGTTTTAGATAATAATTGTTTTGGTGTCATAATAATATAATCACCAATTTTTAAATTTTTACCATCTATACATTTAATATTTGCTTTTTCTTTATCTAAAATAAAAATACCATGACTGTCAGTTATTTTAAATGAATCCCCCATTCTCGTTTTTACTTTAATTAAAGGTTTGTCTACTCTATGCTTCCAAACTTTAGTAATTTTTTTTTCTTCTATTTTATAATTTTTTAAATTAAAAGATAAAATATTACTGTTAATAAATTCATCTTTTCGTTCTTCAATTTCTTTAATAGTTAATGTTTGTGATAAACCATCTTTATTTTTAACTGTAAATAATGTATCACCCGAAACAGAATCCATCTGCTGTCCTCCAAAAGATAAAGTATCACAATCTTCTGTTTCAGCAACAGCACCAGCAATCATTGCGAATATAGCATTCCGATTTGGTACATAACTAAATGTACTTTCTGCATCTAGCATTTGTGAACTCTTGCTAGCCCCTGCATTATTTAGCAAACGTGAAACAGATTTAAAACTATTGAATACTGGTTGTGCATCATACACAATAAGTTCTGCTTTTAAATCTTTTGCTATCTTCTTTATAGCAAATAACTCTGCCTCCTGTGCTGCTTGTCCATAAGTAAAATGAATTAACTTAACTTCATATCCTACATATTTATATAAATAAGCAGTTGTAACTGAATCGATTCCCCCACTACATATAACAAGAACTTTTTTATTCCTTTCCTTTAAATATAAACTATGCTTTATTATCTCATCAATATTATTTAAATCAATTTCATAACAAGTATATGGTTCAACTTCTATCGCGTTCTCTTGTAAAAATTCTGGTATCATTTCTTTTAATGATGTACATACAAAACCATTTCCATATTTAAAAAATTGCATTGGCATAAAATTCTTTGCTAAATATATTTTTTCATTTTCTTTATCATAACAAATAATTGCAAAACTTCCTTTTAGAAGTTTTAATCCTTCTATTACACCAACTTTGGTAAAAAGTGGAGGCAAAATAGCTGTATCTACACTACTAACTGGTTTCAAATCATATTCTTTAATTAATTCTTTATCATTAGATATAATTCCATTATGAACTATAACATATTTATCATTTAAAAAAGGTTGTTGATTCTCTACTCCTAACCCAGCACCACTTTCAACTTCTGTTGTTGGAACAGCTCTAGAGTTTACAATAATAAGTTTGTTTTTTATATATTCATTATAATTATCTTTTATGTTTTCAGTTTTTTTTATAAGTTCTTTTTTTGACCAA
>Ga0207997_1002147_pt1 | contig 10086 bp, 14 predicted proteins | sample AntAceMetag02UKN_FD_184777 | JGI IMG/M metagenome (GOLD analysis project Ga0207997, IMG submission 184777) | Saline lake microbial communities from Ace Lake, Antarctica - Antarctic Ace Lake Metagenome 02UKN (SPAdes) (version 2) | ecosystem: Environmental > Aquatic > Non-marine Saline and...
TCACAAATGTTAGCATCACTAAGGTCAGCATCACGAAGGTTAGCACCCCAAAGGTTAGCACCACGAAGGTTAGCACCACGAAGGTCAGCATCACAAAGGTCAGCATCACAAAGGTTAGCATCAAGAAGGTCAGCATAACGAAGGTCAGCACCACTAAGGTTAGCATCACCCTTTTCTTGGATAGCTTGTTTAATTGTTGTCTTACTAGATTGGAATATAATACTTCCTAATCTTGTATTAATAGCAATACCTACCTTCTTTTCTTCTTTTGGCTCACTATTTTGTTTAACTATTTCTTTCACTTCATCATCTGTTAAATCTATGTCTTTGTTCTTTAATGTATATTTCATTTTATTATTTATTTTAATTGATAATTCTTACGACTATTCATACTTCTTTATTAGGGTTAGTTGATAAGAGGTTTAATACTTCATTTCTTATTATTTCTACTCCTTTTCTAATTCCACTATTATATTCTTTATGGTCATTAGCACTTGGTTTTGGCTCTCCCATTATAGCAACCCTCTCCCTCAAATCCTTCTCCCACATAGCTAAAATAGCTGGAATTGCTTTGCGAGAATCGGAGATGGCTGAATTGTATAATCTATTTTCATGTAGCTGTTGTTTATATTCTGGTGAATCGGGGTAATCAACATAAGCCTCTTTAGGTAACATTTCCTCTGCTTTTTTAATTAATTTATTCATATTATATATAGTATTAGTTATTAGTTATTAATTTTTTAATTTCTTGTTTGTATGTTTTTATATTATGGAATAGTTTAAAAATGGCTAGAATAGGTAAATTTCCAAAAGTTTGAAATCCTGGGTTGATATATTTACGGTTTATAGATGCTGTATATGTTTTATAAGGTTTATTCTTTTTAATTTTTATATTTTTAAGTAGTTCTTTATTCATGTAGCATATAATATATAGTATTAATTATTAATTGTTGCGGATAGCAGATTCGAACTGCTTTTTCAAGGTTATGAGCCTCACGTGTTGCCATTACACTAATCCGCTATATTAAAACCCTGAAAATAATCAGGGTTTTTTATAACCTTAATTACTTAAGGTTTCTTTTATTTGTAATTCCGCTTAATAGCCAGAAGAACAATATGAATAAAAACGCTAAAACAAAAGGAAGACTAATTCCGAAAAATTCAAATATTTTATCCATGGTATTTAATTTTAAAGGTGCTAATTGTATTATAAGTTACAAAGCAAGAGATAGTAGGGGTTAGTGATTAGTATATTTCTATACCCTCGGAAGCATTATTTCCTACTCTTTCACCGAATCCCTTGCGCTATAACCTATTTAATATTCTCTAACGACTAGGTTTCTAGTTACCTAGTGGTTTAACCGAGGGCGGATTGTTGAGTTATAACTCTCACCTATATCTTTTACCCTATGCGTGCCCATATAGCCATTTGCACGAGCCCAGTCGATAGAGAACATTGTGGAGCTGGAGGCATCGAAGCCTCGTAGCAAGGTTTATGACACCGTTACGGAACATAAACTTCTTACTCTAACCTTTCAGCCCCATGTGAAAGACGCGAAACTTATAATTTATTTATGAAATCTATGAAGTATAATTCATGGAACATAAGCATAAATGGAAAGACGATAAGAGTAACTATTGTTAATATTAGTATTTTTAACCATAATGGTTCTCTGATGTTTAAAATCTTTTTTATCTTATTCATATAATTTATTATTAATTTATAATGTATGATATACAATTGGCGTGAGTCCTAATGGTCTCCAGTTATTCCCCATATTGGGAGACTCCACGCTACCTTTCGGTTTCGTCTTTTTTCAAAGATTCGTCAGGCGTTTCCCCTAAGGGATATGGGCAAGATGTTACGAGTTAGGACTCAATTTTTCATCGCATTTTATTTTGTAACCCACGCCAATTATATACCATAACTTCAGGCTTATGTGTAAAAGCGCGAAGTTGCACAAAAAAAGCAATACGGGTGAGGTATTGCTTTTATGTTCTTATTGATGATTTGCTACAATTTCATTGATATGTCTATCTGCTTCATACTGAGTTTTTTTAGCTCCTGATGTTGCTACCATGATTTTGCCATTGATTTCTACTCTTGCAATAGCGACAAAACTTCCAAAGATAGTGAAATATTCTATTGATATGATATTAGGCATGATATTATTTAGTTGTTAGTAATAAAAGGAGAAGAAGAAACCAAGGGCTTATTTTTCCACATATTACTAAGATTATGATTATTAATGCTAGTATTTCCATGATATTATTATGATTATTAGTAATGATTAGATTTGCTCTAGGTTGCACAATATGATGTTTCCAACATATTGTTACAATCCTTATTTTTTTATGCCTATAATAATGGATCAAAATCTCAATATTCATAAGGCGTGTTGTATCTCTACAACCTAGAACAAACCTATTAGATAAATTATAAGACAGATATAATAGTTAAGAGATAATAAGGATTAGATAATTTAAAGCTCAAAATTGAGAAGATTGTGTAACTTAAATTAAATTCGTATATTACTTCCTATTATATCCATTTTATAATTTACCTAATAAATAAATTAAATAACCTCTATAAGAAAAGGTATATATATAACTAATAGCTTTTTAATTACTTTATCTATGTTATGTATATACCTAAAGAGGTGATAGTTTTTCTATATACGATATACTATCAAAACGTTTTTTATCCATAAAGGAAATATGTGTGATTTTAATTGAATGATACTATCACAAAGTATGATGGTTATATTATACGATAACAATCCTAAAACGCTTAATCTCTATTAAAGAGAACTTGAAAGAACTAACTAAGAGAACAAAGAGTGATTGGTCTTTGTTATGTATCACGAGACTATGCAACTCATGTGTAATGCTCTGTTAAGCCACTACACGTTACATGTTATATGATACTCAAGACTTCTTACTCTTTTTTTGAATTATATATGCGTTGCCTGTGATATAGCACTTAGTATTACTTTGTCTATTCTTTGGGCGTTGCTTACGTTTATTCTATGATATTTCTATAATTGAGATATGCTCTAATGGAGATATAAACATTAAGTAATTCTCAATACTTAACTTCCAATAGCGTGATAAGAGAATTGTTATCATTGTATTAGATTTTGTTATATTTTTATATCTCCGTTGGAAGCATACCTCAAGACATGTATCTGATGTCATTAAGAAATATGTTTGTATAAGATTATTCAATAGACCTCTTTCAGTAAATTAAGTTTTCACACTTAAATTATTCCGAGGTAGAATAAAATTAAAATATGTCTATATCTTCTATTGACAAAGTGGTCTCTAGAGCTTACGACACTAGTACTGTAAATCCTCCACAGGAGAATTACAAAGCCAGAAGAATAAGGACATATAAAAGGGTATCATCTAAATAACCAAAGGCACATCATTCGTGCAGATGCAATGCTTATAGAGATAATTATATACGTACTACTACGCTAACGAGATATAACTGATATATTGCTAGTATATTGTTCTTATATCGTGACTAAGTGATTACCGAAACTGGGTATACTTAGTTTGTCTCACTAATGATAGTTTGTTTAATCATTATTAATAACGGTGTACGCAAAGCTTTACGCTCAATGATAGCTTTTAGCTTATGTGTGCTACTTTCGTTACGCGAGACTTAAGGTTTTGAATGTTTATGTATGATAGAGAATGTTGGATAAACTCGTTATTCGCCATGTGAACTCACCACGTGATATTCGTTACGCGAGACGCGAGACTTAGAGATGGGAGGAGATAAACGTCTTTAATGGTAATAAAGCACGGATAAATCCGTATTACATTCTAACCCCAACACTACACATTACATATCAAAACCTAAATAACTACACCTCATAGCCTTATGCTACGCAGATGCAACAACGCTTCTGTCGAAGGAGGTTGTATTAAAAGGAAGTTTATCTTCTCCTTCACGTTGTTCTGCAAGAGTTTGAAGACATTCTTTAGCTTCGTCTTCTTTCATAAGGAACATTGTCTTGCGTGTTTCCTTATCGTATGATGCGTAAAGTTCTTTACCATCAATTTCAAACACTCTAACTCCAGTGTTTGCTTGGTCTCCCATAGCCTTGTACTTAAGCGCTGGAGTCATTCCGCGTACTAGATTGAATAATTCGTTAGAGACAGATACGCGTTGTATACCATCAATAACATCACCGATAAGATTACGAACGATTAACTTAACCTCTGCTTTTACTTCGGACATATATACTGAGCTGTTATGTATGTATTAATAACAACTTGACTAATTATAATACGCACTGTAAAGTTTGCTACGTGGCGTGCACACCCCGAACTAACCCTACACCCAATTAGTGTTAAATACCCAGTCTCGCATAACGCAGGACTAGGTATAACACACACAAGGCAAAAATATAAACCCCGAAGGGCTGACAGTTTTATACGCTAACTGACAAAACGTTTAAGCTCTATTAAGGAACGAATATTGAAAATTAACGAAAATTATTTCCATTAAAAGGTAATATAATATCTAATGGATTAATTTTAACTCTTTTATATCGTATAGCGTCTTTGGTAAACATAAAAACATTAGATTTACCATCTCTATCTATTGAATAAAATAAGTTAGTTCTTTTAGTTACAGGAATTATTATTACTTTATTAACATCGTAATAATCCTTAGCTGGAATTATTACTTTAGTGAAATACTCTCCATTTACTACTACTTGCGACATATTGCCTATAGTGTTAACAATACGAAGTCTTAATTGAATCTTATTCATGATTTACTATATATAAAGCATATAAGTAATCTAACAGTTCTTGTTCATACATATATTTATTATAAGTTATTATTAATGAGCTAGTTTCTGACTCTAACTAACCCTACACCCAATTAGTGTTAAATACCCACGTGGCACAACACCAAACATGAGAAGTGTCAGCCAAAGGTGGCGTAACACGTTTTTCCCACGCGAAAGAAAGGGTGTGAAGGAGAACAACACGTGGTACGTAATTCGTAATATATTATTCCCTTCGCTCATGTAGTGTTATATTAAACGAAGAGGGGGGAGTTGTTTGATTAGGGACGTTAGATATATCGGGGCCCATAGGGAAACGTCCCTACTCGTGTTCCGGACTACTTTCACCAAAACACCTATAACAAGCACCTGACAGGAAGGCTCCCTTCTTCCTTACGCTGTAGCTTGCGTAGCGCTGTGTTATGCCACGTGGGACGCGTAACTAGAGGTGGGGGTACGCTGAGATGCGTTTTGATATATGGAAAGGTGGAATCTGAAAAAAAATTTCGAAAATTTTTGAGATTAATGATATGTTCAGAATAAGCTAGTTTGAGGGGGTGGAAATTGTGAGTGGACCCAAAGTACCTAATTGGGGTGTAAGGGGCCTTCTAGGGCCTTGTGGAGCCTCTGAGGGGTGTTGTAGTGTTGCCTTATGTTTCTCTTAGGTGTATAATAGAAATATATGTTATTTGAAATCCGTAGTTAAGTTCACTTGGAATAAGTGATAATAAAACAATAGAGTATATGGAAAATATAAACAGGCCTTTAGGGCAGGGAAGAGGTAGAGGATTAGGTAGAGGTTTAAGAAAGGAAGCAAATGGAGGTGTTTGTCCAAGATTACAAGGACTTACAAAGAAAGAGATAATTGATAGAGATTACAATCAAAAAAGGAGAGAACAAAGAATAGGCTTAATGCGTTCAAATGTTGTTAGAAATCAAATAATTGAAGCATATGAGATATTAGAGAATATAAGATTTGATTATCTTGGTGATACAGCATTTAGAGAAAAGATAGTAAACGCTAAAAGAGGTTTAGAAAGAGCATTAGAAGATTTTTTACTAGATGAAACATATCATAGGAAAAATATTAAAAGGATGAATGATATATCTCCTGAAGAATATATGAAAGAATTAGAGATAGAATCAGAATTACCAACACAAAGTAATTAATTAACAATAATCTTAACTACGGATTTTAGATAATATATTTGACTATGGTATACTGAGAATAGATAAAAATTCTTTAAAAATTAAATACTATGAGCAATCAAAAAATAACAAACTGGAGAAGAAGTGGGATTATGTGTAATCACCACATTGTGAACAAAGTTAGAGGTGGAAACGCCAATCAGAAGAACTTACTTGTTTTTGATAAAGCAAGAGAAAGAGCTTGGCATTTTCTATTTAAGAGCATGTCGTTCGATGAAGTTGCAGAACTTCTACTGAGGGTATCTAGGGCTAAGAGAAATCAATCTAAACCTAATTAGCATGATAAAGGTATGGTATAAGAATTCAACCTGGGATGCTAAGTTTTCCCTTAGAGAAAGTATGTATGAAGACTACCGACATATGTACCCCGACACTATGATAGAAATATCAAAAAGTGGCACTAGAGACTTAGTTCCAATTAGAGGACTATTATTGTACTCCTTATGGAGGAATGGATATTATGATCGTATAATCTTTTAACTATGAGAGCTTTTTACAAAGAAGAGTTATGGGAGATTAAAACTAATCTACCCCATTGTGTATTTGTCCTTCAAACGGAACTTGATCCTTATAACATTGTTATAATCACTAGGGACACTAGAGAAGAACATGTCTACGCAGGAGAACTTAAAATTTATCAACCATGATAGTAGAATACCAAGATAACCTGTATAAACTAGACATGAGTAAACCTACTTTTAGGAGTCTCAGAGAAAAGTTACCAGATATGCCTATTGAACTGGAAACACTATCCTCGTCTAGTTATGTAAGAAAGTTTAAAGTTGCAATGAAATATTGTAAAGAATTAATAACAACAACTTACAAAACTGTTGAATGTGCTCTAAATTAAAAAAGCCTCCTTATTATTTGGAGGCTTTTCTATTCCTAAAATATCCAATATAAGAGGCCAATAATAACAGGTACCCATAATGGCCAGAATAATACGATTAACATATGCTTTTCATCTTTTTTTGTTTCATGTCTTCCAGTATACATCTTACCACTTGACAATATAAATAGCAAATGATAGAATAGATAAATGAATAAAATAAAAACAGCGGAGAGCGTTTCTCCAAGGCACCCTGATAAACTATGTGACAGAATCAGCGATGCGATTTTAGACGCATGTTTAGAACAAGACCCAGATAGTCGAGTCGCAATCGAAACAATGGGAGGCCATGGGATTATCACCATAACAGGTGAGATAACAACAACGGCTTATTTTAATGCAAGAGAGATTGCGCAACGAATAGCAGGAACACAATATGGAGTACAAGTCAATATTGTTAATCAAAGTCCTGAGATCGCTATAGGTGTGGATGAAGGAGGAGCAGGAGACCAAGGAATTATGGTAGGTTATGCTTGTAATGATAATGAAGCAATGATACCACAAGAACAATATTTAGCTAGAAGTTTGTGTGAGTTTATTTATCCAGAATACCAATACGATGGAAAGACACAAATTACTTTAAATGAAAATAATGAAATTACTACAATTGTTGCTAGTTTCCAAAACACTAGAGGAGTTGAGTTAATGTCAAGAGTAGAAGAATGGTTACAAGAAAAAGGAATAGAAGATAATGAAATTAAAATAAAAATCCATGTTAACCCAGCAGGAGATTGGGATCAAGGAGGCTTCGAAGCAGATACAGGAGTAACAGGACGTAAATTAATCGTGGATAACTACGGCCCACAAGTCCCTATTGGAGGAGGAGCATTCTCAGGAAAAGATCCTTCAAAGGTTGATAGAAGTGGTGCTTACATGGCAAGGAAAATCGCTAAAGATTATTTAAAAGAATATAAAGGTAAAGAATGTATTGTAAAATTAGCTTATGCTATTGGAATAGCTGAACCAGTTATGGCAGTTGCAAATGTTGACGGACAGGAATATAATATATTGGGAAGAGCAGATGGAAAATATGATCTGACTCCAAATGGAATTATTAAAAGTTTAAACCTAAAAAAAGTTAATTACGAAGCTACCGCAATGTGGGGTCACTTCGGATGGGACTTTAATTGGGACAAATAAAATTATGAAAAAAGAAACAAAAAAAGAAGAAGTGTGGTTAAACTTAGGTTCAGGTGTATCTCTAGCAGATCGTCCTTTTATTAACGTAGATAATTTCTTTAATTTAGGAGACCTAAAGAAAGGATAAAAAACTAAAGAAGGTAAATATATGAACGCTCGAGTCCCTAAGGATGTAAAATTTAAAAAAGCAGATATATGTGCATTACCTTTTAAAGATAATTATGCTGATTATATTGAATGTAATGATGTTATAGAACATCAACCTGTTAATAATATTAAAACAGCGTTAAAAGAAATGTATCGAGTTTTAAAACCTGGTTGTAAGCTAGCGATGAGTACAACAAACTTTGATGAACTTGCTAGACTTTGGACACTTAATGTAACAGGAAATTCATTTAAAACTCAAGATGATTGGACTAGATATATGAAAATAGCAGAAGTTATTTATGGGAACCAGGCGAGTGATGGTGAGTTCCATAAGAGTGCCTTCAATCCATTCATAATAAGTTATTATCTTCAAAGTGTCGGATTTAAATTAGAAGATATTGTTATAACAATATTCCCTACAAATAGTCCTTATGTAACACCACAGAAAGCATATAAACATCTAGTACTTGATTTTAAAAATACCGTAATCCTAACTGAGATGATGTGGATAGAATGTATTAAATAAACAATGAAAAGCATAGGACCAGAGGATTTCTTTAATAAGATTACAGTTCATTCAGGTATCTCTGATGTTAATCTTGTTCGAGATGTATACTATGGTTTAATAAAAACAATATCCAGGGAATTAAAAGAAGCAGGAACAATTAAGTTACCTGACTGGGGTGATTTTACTCTAAAGGTACATAAATCTAGAAAGATGATAGATGTAAATGAAAAGATTCCGATAGTGATTCCAGCTAAAACTGTAGTTAAGTTTAATCCTGATTACAAGGTAAAAGCTTACTTTCACGAGTTCGGATCGCAAAGTACTGTGATATAATTAGACTTATAATGGCCCAGACTATAGATAAATTAAGAGGTCAGATTGAAAGCATAAAGGGAACTTTAGGCTCTTCTTCGACTGCGTATGCAAGAAACATAGATCCATCTAGTAAAGACATAGCAGCAGATAAAAATCTAACATCTTTAAAAAGTGAATTAGACAGACTACAAAGTAAACAAATAAGAAATAAATGGTATGGACCAACTACAGCACAAAATGAAGATATAGTTGAAACAGAGGGTCTGTTTATGAAGGGAATAAAAACAATACAAAAACCACTTAATGCTATCATGGGTGCGGCTCAATATGCAGTAGGACAAGGAACAGAATCTTCACTAGGTCAGAATATAAACGAAGCAATGAAGACGGGGGTACTCGCTGGAGATATACTAAAAGGAATGGGAGCACCAAGAGCTATTCAAATCCCATTAGGATTTGCGTTAGACGTTGCATTGGATCCAGTAACATGGGCAACCTTAGGAACATCAGCATTAGTTCCACGTGTAGCAACTGGTTTAGTAAAAGGAGGAGCTAAAGGAGCTGGAATAAAAGGAGCATTAAGAGCTGCTAAAGTTGGAGCTGTTTCTAGTTTCCAACAAGACGCAAGAACTGGTTTAGGATTAATTCCATTTACTAAAAAAGTAGCAAAGTTAGCACCTAAGGTAGAAAAAGCTGGAGAAGCTTTATCTGTAGCAAGTAAACTAAGAAATACTGCAATTAAGGGTGCAACAAAATTTAGAGGTGGATTAGACGATTTAAGTACTAAAGCTATTAAAGGCGGTGAAGAATATCGAAAATTAATAGGAAGAGAGCTTTACGAAGATTTAGGAAGAGGTGTATTTGGAAAAGGTACAGGATCTTTCAACCTAGCTTCAAAACTAGGGCAACAAGTAAATAAGATACCAGCATATAAAATATTTGGTAAGGTAACACCTACTGGAGAAAAAATTTCTGAATTCTTTAGATACTCAATACATGATGCAAATAAAATAGTAGACTTAAAAGATAAGGTATCGACACTAGCAAAGAAGCGTGGTGCTATTCTTGTT
>Ga0207997_1002148_pt1 | contig 10084 bp, 17 predicted proteins | sample AntAceMetag02UKN_FD_184777 | JGI IMG/M metagenome (GOLD analysis project Ga0207997, IMG submission 184777) | Saline lake microbial communities from Ace Lake, Antarctica - Antarctic Ace Lake Metagenome 02UKN (SPAdes) (version 2) | ecosystem: Environmental > Aquatic > Non-marine Saline and...
GTTTGTTGAAGAACGCACCAAAGCGAGGAAGAAGTGAAAGCCCCAATAGAACCGCACGTGTATTGCATAATTGGCTGGGCTCTGCTAATCGGGAGCCTGGTTGTCTTTTCTCAAACGTAGGAGGGTTGGATGATTTTGACTTGTGAAAAACATAGTGATGGGATTTTTGTCTACGAGAGCAGTTACAGTCACACCGAATGCCCAGTGTGCCGAGTAGTGGACGAACTGGAGTTGGCGGAGAAAGAACGCGCCCAGTGCAAGGCTGATAGTGACCGGTTCGAGTCAGAAGTGGGTGATTTAACAGACCAAATACACGAACTGAAAAAGAATTCTTAACACACCGTCCGCGAGGCCATAACACAGGAGGGCAGGATAAAGTTCACAGTAGAGGTTGCAGAATTCTGGGAAGGCGACGATGATGGGGGCTTGCATCGACGCTGAATTGAGAAGGACTGTCATAAATGGTGTGTCTGCGCAAATTCATGTAAAACTCCAGGAGCGCATCGAGAAGGAAGTCACCGCTGTCGTGAAAGCAGAGGTCGAAGCCACACTCACCGCGAAGATATCCGCCTATGTAGAGGCCCTGCTCAAACAGGGTGAAATCCATAGCGGCGGCAAGACAATCAACATCCTCGAATGGATCAAGAATAAGTTTGATAACACTCAGGGATGGAACTCATTGTCCGCTGGCGTGGCGAAGGTCGCCAAAAAGCATGTCGATGATATGAAGCTCAGATATGACAGGGCTTTCGCGGTGCATGTGGTAGACAACATGCGCAAGGCGAATCTACTGAAAGATGAGAACGTCGCCAAGCTTCTCGAAATGGACTGAAAGAAACCAGTTGACTTCGGCGTGTGCCGGTGTTAGATTGATTGTGTCGGCAAATGGAAGTCGGCAGCGGTATCCTCTAAAAACCCTTGGAAACAAATTGAACTCACAAAGAAATTCGCAGGTCAGTAACGCTTCAGGGTCCAAGGTTCCTGTTGCGCTCAGCATTCCATTGCGCTGACCTGCTTTCTTTCCTGGGTTGCCAGTCAGGAATCATTGTGCTTTATAGAATCAAAAATTGGGACAAGCACTACGAGAACAATCGGACCCGCGATCTCAAAGAAATGCATTGGGTCCCCATTCCGATCAGCTTCGATAGTGATGGGTATACGCTCATCATGGAGAAGAAAAACGGACCGGCCATTTACGGGGCTTGGGTAGCTTTGGTGCTTCTCGCAGGAAGGTGCGAGATGCGCGGCACCCTCATGCGGAAGGGTAAAATCTGCCACGATGCGGTGAGTATTTCCAGGATGACGAGATGCCAGATCTCTGTCATAAAAGAGATGCTTGAGGTCTGTCATCATGAGTGTGGATGGATCGAAGTTGACCATTACGGCCCAGAAACAGCAATCCCGCAGGAGGGTGCGACAATCCCGCAGGTTGATGCCGCCATCCCGCACCCTACTGACTATGGAATGGAATGGAATGGAATGGAAGGTAATACTATTGCTCCCTCCCTCCCTCCAACCCAAGATGCATTCGAGATTTTCTGGAAAGCATACCCAAAGAAGAAGTCAAAGGGTGATGCCAAAAAAGCGTGGAAGCAGATGAAGCCAAATCTCGATGAGGTTCTTTCGGCATTGGCATGGCAGGTCGCACAGAGCGATTGGATTAAGCAGGGCGGTCAGTTCATCCCGTACCCAGCCTCCTATCTAAGAGCAAGTGGTTGGGAAGATGAGCCGGATGTGATTAAAAAGAGGGTTGGCGGTTATGACCCAATGGGATAACTACATCGAAGCCGGGATCTCAATCATCCCCACAAAGCCTGATAAGAGGCCGGCGATAGCGTGGAAGGAGTTCCAGAGCCGTATTGCCACTGAGGCTGAGTACTCCTCTTGGAGCCTTCCTATTGCTGCGGTATGCGGTGAAGTGTCTCAGGGATTGCTTTGCATAGACTTCGATGATGGTGGGAGCGCATTCAAGGAGTGGGGAGAGATCGTCAACGATGTGAATCCGGATATCCTGCCAAAGATTGTCTGTCAGCAGACGCCGAGCGGAGGGTATCACGTTCTGTTCCGGACTGATATACCAACGGCTAATTTGAAGCTGGCTCAGAAGTTGGTTGACGGCAAGGTACAGGTTCTGATTGAGACTCGCGGGGAGGGTGGGTATTTCCTGATTGCTCCGTCAAATGGCTATGTGCTGAAGCGGGGGACGCCTGAGAGATTGCCTCATTTGACCGATCAGGAGGCCAATACACTGCTCAATTGCGCCAAGAGCATGGATCAGACGCCGAAGGAGAAAGATGTACCGCAAGAGGTACATACGCCGCTACAGAGAAATGGCTTGAGTCCGTTTGACGATTACGATGGCCGGGAAAACCCTATTGCCATGTTGGAATCATACGGCTGGAAGGTAATTGCCAAGCGCAAGGACGGGATTCTCTTCTGCCGGCCAGGAAAGAACGACGGGATCTCTGCCTCTTGGAATCATGTTCCGGATCGATTCTATGCTTTCAGCACGAGTACACAGTTTGAGGCTGGGCATGTCTACAAGGCAAGTGCAGTATTCACGATGCTCGAGCACAATGGGGACTTCGTACAGGCCGCCAAGGATCTCTCAGCCAAAGGGTACGGTGAAAAGCTGGAGAGGTCAGTGAATACTCCTGATGTGAACCTGGACACTGTTGCCACAACAACCCTACTCAGGGCCAGCGACTTCAGGGATAGAATTTACGAATATTACAAGGGCGAGAGGGATAAGGGGTTCAGGACCGGTATTGTGGGATTGGACAACATTCTTAGGCTTGATCACGGGTACCTGAACATCGTTGTCGGTATTCCATCTCACGGTAAATCAGAGTTTGTTGATCACATATCGGTATTGCTTGCAAAACTGCACGGTTGGAAGTTCACAGTCTTCAGCCCGGAAAATTATCCGCTTGAGATTCATTACGACAAACTGGCTCAGAAGTTCCACCAGGCATACCTTTGGAACAAACCACCGGAATTTATTGAAGAGGCTATCGAGTGGATAGATGAGCATTACAGATTCATCGACGCAACCGAGGATGAGATATCTCTTGATGCAATATTGGCTGCGACACTTGAGGAAAAGACCGATTGCCTGATCATAGACCCATGGAATGAGTTGGAGAATACAAAGCCCCACGGCATGAATGATAGTGAGTTCATCGGGAATTGTCTCAGAAAGCTCAGGAAGTTCGCCCGTAAGAATGGCGTCTGCATTATTCTCGTGGCCCATCCGACCAAAATGTACAAGAGCCGTGACACTGGCGAGACTCCGGTGCCCAGCCTGTACGATGTGAGTGGTAGTGCAAATTTCTACAACAAGGCTGATAACGGAATCGTGGTCTACCGAAACTTCACGGCGGACATCACCACAATTCATGTCAAGAAGGTGAAGTACCGCAATTACGGCCACATAGGCTCGTGCGACTTCAAGTTCATCAAGGAAGGCGGGTTGTATGAAGAAGTATCGGGATTCTAAAGCCATCATCTTCATGCTTTTCTGTTGCGATCTGTTGACCGGTATTATTTGTGCCGCCAAATGGATCCTGAAAAAGACTACTGGAAAAAGTCAGGAGTGGTGATGACACCCCCATCCCTAAAAGAACTTCAGAAGGTCGTTGTTGAGGGCTGGAAGGCATTCCACTCAGACGAGGTTCAGGAGTGCCCTTACACAGACACGCCACGCCGGAATTGCTGGATTGGCGGATTCTTTTGCGCCTTTTACCAGACCAAGGAGGAGATTGATGCCTGACGAGCCATACCAGCTCCCCGTCCCCTGCCCGGCGTGCAAGAAGTCTTACTGGACCCGCGGCAGGCATTGCAACGAATGCGGAGAGAACCGGCACATGGAGATAGAGAGATCGAAGCAGTCGTACAAACAATTCTTGAGAGATGGAGGGGAATAGTGATTATTCAAAAAACGAAGTGGGAGAATTGTGGAGAATGCGGGTGCAGGAAGAACTAAACCCAACCCGAGCGCCACGGTTGTGATAAGTGCAGTATTGAAATACCTCTGTACGAGGATCAGTCTGCGTATTTAGATATCACCGTGTTCTACAACAGTCATCGGAATGCCACGCATCTGCACTTCTGCTCATGGGATTGTGTCCTCGTCTACATGAAAACGATTCAGAGAACGAAGAACAAGTGCGACTACTTCGTGAATCTCCCAATGGTTCACTTCGATGATGTCGGTAGCCTGTCTGGATACAAGGCGTTCATAAAAGCAATCAAGAATTTTTCGTAACCACACATTCACAGGAGGCATGGCATGTCAGACAATGAACGTCAGACCACGGTCGAAAAGACCACAGAGGCAGAGGCAAAAGGGTACTCCAGAGACACGATTGAGGTAATCAGGCAGACTGTATTCCCGAAGTCTGACGATGCTCAATTGGCCCTATTCGTTCACAAATGCACATCTTTGGGCGTTCACCCGCTTGATGGTATGGTGCATCCGCAGATCTACAACACCCAAGATGGCCCGAGAGTCGTATTTGTGTGCTCAATCGACTACATGAGGTCTGCGTCAGAGGCTTCAGGTGAGTATGATGGAATGGACGAAGAGGAGTTTGAAGGGTCAATCATCCAAACGTACAAAGGTGAAGACTACGAAGTCCCGGAACTTGCCAGAGTCAAAGTCTACCGCAAGGGGATCACACGCCCAATCGTCGGCGTTGCTCGGTGGGTGGAGTTCTGGCCTGGAGAGAAAAAGGGGGCGATGTGGATCAAAATGCCCCATGTCATGCTCGGAAAGTGTGGTGAAGCAGCAGGACGTAGGAAAGCCTTTGCGGCAAAGCTTAACAAGATGTACGCGGAGGAGGAGATGATGCAGGCAACGCAAGAAGCCCTCTCAAGCGCATCCTCGAAGCCTACCGTAGCCCAACCGAGGTTGCAGGGCACTCAGGGTGCCCCCAAATCGAGCGTGGCAGGGAGCCCCCTTAAAACGCCTCACGGGGAACCCCCCAATGATGCCACTCGGAAGTCAAACAAGTGGATTTCTGCCGGTCAGGAGAAGCGATTGTTCGCCATCTGCAAATCTGCAGGGGTGGATGTGGATGATCTCAAGGCATGGCTCAAGAATAAGCATGGCAAGGAGCACCTGTATCAGATCACATGGGCCGGAGGTCAGTATGAGGCAATCTGCAAAAGCGTCGAGGAAAAGCCTGAGTTCTTCAAAGGCAAGGCGTCTCAAGCTGAACCCGAGCCAATTGCAGATGCTTCATTCGCCGATTCTCTTACTGCAGTAGCGAGGTTGGCCGGCATTGTCGAGTCAAAGGCTTTGAACAAGGTCCTGTACGAGAACTTTGAATGCAGCACTCCGGAAGATGTCCCTCCTGAACTCATGGGGAAGGTAATCGACCACTTCAACGCACTCGTGGGGCAAGATCATGCAGGAGCTTAAATTCGACGAACTCACCCACACGTACACCGTCGACGGCGTTGTAAAGCCATCTGTGACTCAGGTAATGTCACGGGTGGCAACCAGGTCAGGTGATGATCAGCCGTGGAAAAGTATCAGTGGGTGGGAGAACTTTCAGGGATGCCAGACCAATACAGATTTCGGCACGGCATTCCATTCCATCGCAGCGTACAAGCTCAAAAAGCTCGACTTCGCACACGATGAAGCAATGGACCCGTGGATTCATGGGCTCAACACCTTCCTCGATGACTTCCCGGCATTCGAGACTCGCGCGATCGAGCAGGCCATGTACAGCAAGCTCGGATTCTGCGGGACTGCAGATTGGATTGCTCAGAGGTTCGGTGATTGGTTCGTCATTGACTGGAAAACAGGGGGTCAGATCAGCAAGACTTCCAGGCTCCAAACAGCAGCTTATGAGCAGATGGCACGGGAAACACTCAACATCCCGGCCAAGGCAAAGGTTCACCGCTGGACCGTCCGTATCTTCGAGGGCGGGTATCAGTTGGAAAAAAGGACCGCCAAGGACAGGCTGGATTGGTTGAAGTTCCAGAGCATTCTCAACGTATATCAACAGTTTTCACAATAAACAAGAAGGGTTGCCAAAATGGAAATCACAGGAGTAATCACAGCAGAGGCTGCAAAGCTCATGGAAGAAGTCAAAGACTACTGCGGGTCCGATACCGTGCTCTCCGTCACATGCACAACACCGGCTGAATACATGGGCGCCGGGGAACTCGGGAAAAGACTCGCCGCGTACAAGCGACAACTCGAGGTGGAACGGAAAGCCGCCAAGGAGCCCATACTGTCCGCTGGTAAGGACGTAGACAATACATTCGCCGAAGTGCAGAAGCGGGTACTCGATGCTCTTGCACCCATCTCATTGGCCCGTAGAGAGTACGAGGTTGAGGCCGAGAAGATCCGCGCCGAGGAACAGCGCAAGTTGGACGAGAAGGCTCGCATCGAACGTGAGAGATTGGAACGCGAAGCCCAGGTACAGCGCGAGAAAGAGGAAGCCGCGGAACGTGCTGCCCAGGAAGCCCGTATCGCCGCCGAGCAGGAGCAGGACGCAAAGAAGAAAGCTGCACTCGAAGCCGAAGCCCGGCGCAAAGAAGGTGTTGCCGCCCGTGCTGCTGAGAAGGCTGAAGTCGGACAACAGATCGCCGAGCAGGTTATTGCACCAGTTGTCGAGAATGATGCCGCCAAGACAGCCGGTGTCAGCACTCGCAAGGCATGGAAGCTCAAAGAGATCACCGACAAGAAGGCTGCTATTGAATACTTCCTTCAGCGCGGAGATCTTGAGTACATCGACCTCAACACTGCCCACCTCAACAAGCTCGCAAAGATGAAGGAAGAAGAGAATTGTGTGCCGGGGGTAACATTCCATAACGACGCAATCGTAGCCTACAGGGGCTGAAGAGGAACGGATGAGAATTGAGTTCACAATACACGGCACACCAAAGGCAAAGGGGCGGCCACGGTTCGCACGTATGGGAAACTTCGTTAAGACCTACACGCCAAAAGATTCTGCCACGTATGAAAACCTCGTGCGTACAGAGTTTGTGCAGGTCTTCAATGGAGCGCCCCTCAGTGGCCCAATACGCCTCGACATGAAAGCCTACTTCCCAATGCCAAAGTCAATGCGTAAAGCAGACCGGGAGCAGGCACGCTTCGAACAGTTGCCGCTCACAAAGAAACCTGACATTGACAATCTCGTGAAGTCAGTTCTTGACGGGCTCAACACAGTGGCATTTGAAGATGACAAGCAGGTCTATGCGATCACATGCTCGAAGTGGTACTCACTACAACCGCGAACTGAAGTCACAGTAATTCAACCGGCACTCCCTGGAGATGAAATGGGAACACCAGTGCCAAAGCCCCAGACTAAGCTGGTACTCTAACCAGGAAAGGAGATTTCTCGACAATGGAAATCACCAATGTTCACCAGTGGAACATTGGTGAAGGCTTTGCAGATCTGATTGACGATCTTTCGGATTCTGCCGAGCAGTACATCGACGGGAAGCGTGGCAACATGGACCTGCTCAGCGAGCGGGATCAGAATGAGATTGCAGACGCCGAAGGTCAGAGTGAAGGTGAAGGTTCGGCGGAAGAAGAGTAGGATCCAGACGGGGCTCCGCAAGGGGCATTTAGCGCCAACACCATATTGGTGAAATGTATGATGGATTGTTTTAAGACTCCCGGGGTGGCGTCCGGGTCCCGTCTCAACAGGAAAGATTACCATGAAACGCAAAGCTGTAGTTGAAATAGACACCGATGCAAGTGGTGAGTTTTGCATGGTTACGTGCCCCCATTTCGCCGGAGCCTGTGACGCATACGGCAAGCCGTTGAAGCGTGTCCCCAAAACATTCTCGGCATGGTATCGGTGCGACGAATGCAAAAAAGCTGAAGTGAAAGGTGGTAAGTGATGATGGCCCATTGTGAAATATTTCGCATGACACCATGCGCCAAGTTGGCCAAAATTTAACAAGCTGGAGAATTGTAATATGCGCCAAATGCGAGTCTTAATAGCCTGTGAGCATAGTGCAATCATGCGCGATGCCTTTATTGGGCAGGGGTTCTACGCCATGTCGTGCGACTTACGGCCCACCGACTCTAAGCTGGGCCCTCACTACCAAGGCGATGTGCGAGATGTATTGCATTGGGAATGGAATTTAATGGTAGCGCACCCCACTTGCACGTACCTCTGTAACTCTGGCGTAAGGTGGTTGCATACTCAGCCGGGTAGGTCGGAACTGATGGTGGAGGGTGCGGAATTTTTTAACACTTTGCGCAATGCACCGATTAAGCACAAAGCGATAGAAAACCCCATTCCTCACAAGTACGCGGTTGAGCGGATCGGTAAGTATTCCCAAATAGTTCAGCCTTGGCAGTTCGGGCACGGCGAGACTAAGGCGACCTGTTTTTGGTTGGAGAACCTGCCTCTGTTAGTGCCAACAAACATTGTCGTTGGTCGGGAGCATCGCATTCACAGGTTGCCCCCGGGGCCTAATCGTTCAAAGATTCGCTCTATAACATACCCCGGCATCGCTAGAGCTGGTGCGGTACAGTGGGGCGCATATATAAAATCGGTAGCTTGTCAAACATCGGCCAACACGCAAAGGGCTACATAGTAACGTCGCCCGATTTGCGGGACGTTCGTAGCACACGTTGAAAGGAAAGGTGGTGAGTGATGGCCGAATGTAATAGCTGTCAACACGGAATAGTATGTCACATGAAAGACACACGAGAGAAGGATGACGCGCCATGCTCTTACATGGATTTGGTAGAGGCCACCCGCACCCCACAAGGCGTGGCTGTGGGTTGTGGGGATGTGGGGAAGATTGCTGATGAGATGGATGCGTGGGCGAGTGGTGCATCGTGGGTCATCCCGCGCACGGCAACAGAGCTACACAGATGGGCCAAACGCCTCCGCTCATTGGCGCACGGCAGGGCAACAAGGGATAAGTTAGAGTGTGGAACGTCGGACTGTGTTTGCAATGAAGGGGGTGTGTGTGACTGCCACCAATGGAAGCCAAGGGAGGGTGTGTGGTGAGTGATGGCCACTTGTGAAATATTTCGCATGACACCATACGTCTAGTTGTGTGTTCGCTTCGCAAATGCCTTTAAATTGTAGTCAATTTTACTGGAGGTTATCATGTATCGGTTGTTGGAGCCTAACGAGGCGATTCTTGAAGGTGATGAGGCTTGGGACCACTTTGGCGATTGCTGGTTTAAGGTAGTCCCAATGGTTGGACAGGTGAAGCCCGAGCCTGACTTCCATCTTTATCGCCGTAAAATTGAAGACGCTAAGGAGTTGGGCACTTCACACAACAGCGCTAGTACGCCATGCCCTCGTCACGTTCGCGGTGGCAGTTGTGCTATTCATTTTGCTGGTGGTTGCGCCGATACTCCCTGCATGGTCGCACGGCGTACATAGCGCGAACGTTGTGTGTTCGCTTCGCAAATTTTTAGAAAGGTTTTATTATGGCAAATTTGAAACGATACGAAAGACACACTTGGTTCGATGGTGATGGTGATGATTTTCACAATATGCGTCCCGCTTCCGATGGTGAGTGGGTCAAATTTGAGGACGTTGAGGAGTTTCTAAAAACGTCAAACAACAGCGCCAGCCGTGCCATTGTTCTTTCTCAAGACGATGCGGGCGGCTCGTGTCACATAGAATACATAACCACTACCGAGGAGGCGAGAGTATGACCGTACAAATAGTGATCAAATCAATCTATGGTAAGGTGCTATTAGCTGGAGAATTTGAGGGCATCGCCGACGCTATATGCACCGGTGGCGCGAAGCTCTACAACGCGGATCTCTCCGGCGCGAATCTCTACGACGCGGATCTCTCCGGCGCGAATCTCCGCAACGCGAAGCTCCGCAACGCGGATCTCTCCGGCGCGAATCTCCGCAACGCGAATCTCCGCGACGCGGATCTCTCCGGCGCGAATCTCCGCAACGCGAATCTCCGCGACGCGGATCTCTCCGGCGCGGATCTCTCCGACGCGGATCTCCGCGGCGCGAATCTCGACCCAAAATACAGCTATTTTTCTATCTCGCCCATAGGCTCTGAGGGCGAGCAACTTTGGGTCATGCGAAACGAGGAGGGCGTCCTGATATACAATAGGGGGTGTT
>Ga0207997_1002151_pt1 | contig 10078 bp, 13 predicted proteins | sample AntAceMetag02UKN_FD_184777 | JGI IMG/M metagenome (GOLD analysis project Ga0207997, IMG submission 184777) | Saline lake microbial communities from Ace Lake, Antarctica - Antarctic Ace Lake Metagenome 02UKN (SPAdes) (version 2) | ecosystem: Environmental > Aquatic > Non-marine Saline and...
GCGAAGAAAGCTAATCTTGACGCGGCAAAGCTGAATATCATGATCGCGCAGCATGGCGTGTTGTACACAAAGCAGCAGATAGAAGACATGCTTGACGGCAAACGCGATCAATGTCGCGGCGATATTTTGTGGGCGTTTTGTGAAATCTTCGGAGTACAGGCACGGGCGTTTTATGCAGAGGAAATAGAGAATGCCGTATGAGACATACAAAGAAAAAAGATTCTCCGCAGACACACGGGCAATCATTGACGCGGCAAATGAAATCATAGCAGAGTATCTTGCGCAAGGATTCAAGCTTACGCTGCGGCAACTCTACTATCAATTCGTTAGCCGTGACATGATCGAGAATACCGCCAGAGAATACAATCGCCTTGGAACCATTATCAATAACGGACGGCTTGCAGGCATGATCGATTGGGAAGCTATTGAAGACAGAACACGAAATGTCATAGCTTACGATCATTGGGAAAAGCCTGAAGATATCATACGTGACGCGGCAGGATGGTATCGCGTTGACAGATGGAAAGGGCAGTCAATCAGGCCGGAAGTATGGATTGAAAAAGACGCCTTAGTTGGAGTGCTTGAAAAGGTCTGCCAAGAGTTTGACGTGCCGCTCTTTTCATGCCGTGGATACACAAGCCAGAGTGAGATGTGGAATGCTTCAAAGCGTTTTGACCAATATCTCTGCAACGGGCAAATCCCATTCGTAATTCATCTTGGAGATCATGATCCATCTGGCATAGACATGACGCGAGATATTGAAGACAGAACGAAGATGTTTTTAACTACAGACGCAGAGCGTTTTGGCCTTATTCGTATTGCCCTGAATTTCAACCAAATAGAAAAATGGAATCCGCCACCCAACTTTGCAAAGATTACCGACACAAGGGCAAGAAAGTATATCAGAGAATACGGCAAGTCAAGTTGGGAGTTAGATGCACTTGAACCGTCAATACTTGTATCGCTTGTAACAGCCGCGATCAATGGGACACGGAACAAGAAACTATGGAATGCAACAATGCAACGTGAGAAGAAAGACCGTGAGAGATTACTTGGGTTTGCTCTTGACAAGAAGGCAAAGAAGAAAAAGAAAGGGCGGAAGAAATGAGCAGCACAGAGAAGTTCATTGAACTGGCAAGCCATGTAAACAAATGCGACAGGTGCTATAGCATGCAGCACACGCAGTTTTGCGAAAAGGGCCGGGCAATGATTGAGCATTACGGATCAATCAATTGGACGTTAGCTATCATGGTGGCAAAGAACTGTCCGCAGAAAAGCCTGACAGACGAAGCGCTCAACATGTATTCTCACAGCAACTTCGGCGTAGGGCCAGATAACAGGCCGTGGATTCTTGTCAGTGCGCCAAACGGCACATTGCCAGATAAGTTCTGGAAGTTCAAGAAGGTGTACAGTGAGCCAGAAGATTTCCCAGACAAAGAAAGCGCCCGGCTATTCATGACAACAAAGAAGGTGCGCGAGAAGTTTTGTGGCCACTGCATAGCGATGGTCGAGAAAAGTTTTCTTGTCTGCGGTCTTGAAAAACCATAAAAAAGGTCTTGACAAATAGAAAGCCGTTCGTATAATTCCCCTGTCTTTTTGAAAGGGATATTATGAGCGGAATACGAATGCTAAAAGGAAAGCCTCATTGCGCGTTGAACAGGCTGACAAAGATTCTGGGGATAAGCAAACAAGCGCTATCGTTATACACGCAAGAACAACTATTCTGTAAGGTGGCGATAACGTTCGTATCTTCAGCAGGAATCAAACGCTGGTATATTCCGGTTGCATGGTTAGAAAAAGTCAAGGATATAAAAGAAAGGAATCCAGACAGCAAGACGCGAGAGATCATTGCAAAAGCATTGTCCCCGCGTGTTGCACACAAGAAAGAATAACAACTGAAAGGGCAAGACTAATGGGCAAGAAACTTTTTGTATCACCTACTGGCGGCAGCGGACTACGGGTACTTAACGTACTTGAATGCCCGGCGAAGTGCAAGTATTATGCAGACGGGTGGAGTGTACGCAAGACACCGTTCTATTTTCCATACGGAACATGCCTTCACAAGCACGCGCAGAAGCCTTATCCAAAAACAGACAAAGACGGCAACGCTGTTGCGCCAGAGCAGATTGACCCGGATGCTGCAAGCGCAGAGATCCAGAAAATCTGCGATACTGGCAAAGTCTTTGACGAATACCGCGACCGCGAAGATGATGTGGAAGTCAAAAGCAAAGACATGGACATGCCACGAGTAATGCACAGCCAGCTTGAGGCATGGGAACAAGTGCGCTATCCATGCGGTCGGGTAAAGCAATGCGAGTATAAAGTGAAGGCAGACCCGATGAACCCGGACACCGGCAACGTTGATCAAGAAGCGGCAGACCTTGACTTCTGCTTGGTCGGGCGTCTTGATTTATTGATTGACAACGAGAATGGCGAACCGGCGATAAGGGATATCAAGTCTACGGCAAGTCCCATGAAGGAATCGTGGCAAGACAACCTTCAGTACTTGCAGCAAATGTCAACCTATCGCTACGAGCTTACGGCAATGGGCGAACCGGAAGTAAATGATCTGGCGGCATTCCAGCTTGTAAAGAACAAGACGCTCAAGGGCGTGTTGACGCATGCGCATGAACTGCCGATGAAGCCGCTCCGGTACGACTGGATATACAAATTGTACTTCGGCGCGGTAAAGCTCTTCCGCGAACACGAGCGCAAAAACGATTGGGAAGAGCAGCGGCGCTACACACAATGCCAAGGCATGTATTCAGCATGCCCGTTTGTGCCATTCTGTTACTACGATCAATTTGACGATGGTGAGGCTGCCGTGGAGAGCAGTCTTGTTCAGAGGAAAACTGTGTGGGAGTAAGGCTATGAGCAGTACCGAAGTAGCGACACGAAGCGAAAAGTGCGAGGCAATGGATGTGCAGTGCGCATCGTTGGCACAAAACTACATGACAAGTTTGATGTCACCGACATCAGGCCAGTTTGAAGTTATGCAAAAGACTGGCATGGCTATCAAAGCGCTAACGGAAATGCTTGACGATGACATGATGAAACCGATCATGTACATGCAGGGGCATTCTCTTGGATTCAAAACAGACCGTGACCGCAAGGGCGAGAAGTACGCGCCAGCCGTTGTCAAGGCCGCAGTGATTGATGCGCTGATGCACGGCCTAAAGATTAACGGCAACGAATTCAATATCATTTCTGCGAACATGTACATTACGAAAAATGGATATCGGGCGATCCTGAACCGGCTGCTTGATCCGGGTTGGGAAATCTTTGTCAAGCCATTTACGAAGACTGACAAAGAAGCATGCGTAACCGTTGTTGCCAACTACATCTTCAAAGGAAACACAGTCAAGGACTTTACCCGTGACTTTCAGATCGTAGTACACACTACAGACAAGATGCAGACCGGGCCTGATGCTATCAGGGCGAAGGCAAAGCGCAAGATGTACGCCGAGATTGTTGAGATAATCACAAACGGCGCTATGCAGGCGCAAGACGGCGAAGTTGACGATGTAGACTACAGGGAAGCGAAGGTGGTCGAGACTTCGGACGTGCCGGAAAAAATTCTCAAAGAGCAGGGCGAGAAAAAGCCTGACAGCTTTGGGAATAGCAAGCAAGCGGTATTGACTGAGGAAGACGCGGCAAGCGAACCGGAAAACGGTCGGGCAACAGAAGAAGAATTGCTATCTGCGGCGCAAGAGCAAGAGGCAGAGCAAGGCCCAAGCAATTTGCCGCCACTGCCGCAGACAAAGTATCAGCAGTTGCAGGAAGCTTCCGAAAATGATCTGCGCGGATTTCTCAAGGCTTGCAAGAAGGCGAAGCAATCTTTCCCAGACTTCCCGAAGATCAGGAACTTCCGCGACATTGACCCGGTAAACGGAATGATTATCGCGCAGCTACTTGGCGCATACCAGAACGGAAAGTGAAAGGGCAATCGCTATGAGTGCTGATAATCCAGTTGAGATAATGAGTGCGGACATTGCGGGGCTTGCAAGACTTGTTGAATATTATGATGGCAAGTCACAAAACGAACTGGCAGGCTATATCACGCATGCAAGGAAAACGCGAGACGAAATCTTGCCAGTGATGCTTGACCTTGCCAAAGCAAAGACCGCTTATCTCAAGTCACTTGTGGAAAATCCTGAGACAGTACCAGCTGAGATTATTGCTGAAGCAGTTGGGTTTGGGGAATGTGTTATTGACGAAGACGGGGGGCAAGACAATGATGATGCCGGGAACGGTGACATTGGATAAGGTGCGTGAGTGGCTTAAGCAGCGACGGGCGAAGGGGTGTCGCTGCCCGGCATGTAACCAATTCGTAAAGGTGTGGCCGCGTAGGTTGAACAAAGGAATGATCTATGCGTTGAGGCTGATGCGCGATTACGACAAAGAAAATCCAGGCTGTTTTATCCATATGAGCAAATGGCTTGCTGAGAAGACTTCCACGAACCCTACGGATCTCGAATACAGTAAGCTCCTACAATGGCAATTGACAGAACCGAAGGCCAATACCGATCCAAAGAAGAGGCAGTCGGGCTTGTGGCGGATCACAGAAAAAGGAAAGCTATTCATGCAAGGCAATATCGCTGTGCCTGCAATTGCTTTCTGTTTCAACAAGAAGGTCATTTCCTATTCTGAAGAGCAAGTGCATATTTACAATGTGGACACGACTTTCGATTATCAAGAGCTTAGAGGCGTAAGGCCAGAGAAACAAAGCACACTGCTATCAGAATAGTGGAACATGGAACTATAACGAATGTCTTTTTTTGGAGAATGAAATGGATCGTAGTATTGTATTGGAGATGTTGGCAAAGGTTGATTGTGCTTGCAGCAAAAGCAGCAACACGGTCAAGGCGACAAAGAAGCTATTGTCTTTTCTGGACAAAAACCCGGCGAAGGTAGCGCTACTGAATATAGAGCAGCGCAAAGCGCTTGATGGTGAAGTAGCTGGCCATTTCGCCCAAGCGTTTGCGGATAATCCTGTCAAGGAAAAGAAGACTGCCAAGAAAACGGCGAAATCAAAAGCGAAGCCAGAAGATGAAAACCGTCCGCTATCAATGCGGAAGGGTTACAGGACGGCGATCAAGGGCGAAGAAATCACTTCCGAATGGCTGGTAGACAACGGAATGGACGCCGATTACGTTCCGATACTCCCGAAGCTTGTTGGAACAAAGCATGACGGTCATGGCCCTACGTGCATCTGTCCAGAGACTACGCCAGAACCGCCTGATGCTGCGCAAGCAGAAGGCAAGCCCGACAATATCATTGACGCTGACTTTGAAGTGGTTGATGACGGCGACACCGGCAACACAGAGAGTTACAACAAGAAGCAGCACTTGCTATGCCCCTTGACACAAGCTGAGCTTAACGAGCTTGGCAGCAAAGTGGCAAACCTTGACGCCGCAGTTGAGGAAGCAGAGCGCGAGTTTGAATGGCACAAGATAGATTCTCAAGAGACGCAGAAAGCTATGAAGAAAACAGTGGAGCGTCTTATCGCAGAACGCCGTGATATCTCAAGACGTATCAGGGAGAAACAGCAGCACAAGGAAATTGAATGCAAGGTCACAAAGGACTACGCCAAGAAAGTTGTCATTACAACACGCATTGACACAGGCGAGATTGTCTCTACGAGAACAATGGAAGAATCAGAAAAGCAGACAACACTGCTTGAAGCGCCGCAGCCTGAGCAAGACGAAGCCGATCCCCACTATCGCGATCCGGCAACCGGCAGGATATACTATATTTCTGATGGCGGCACTACTGACTTCTATAGCGCCTACTGTGATACAGATGCTGGCAGGCAGATGCTTGACAAAGAACTGATTCCGCCCTGCAAGGACAGATCGCTGGTGACTTCAATGATGGTCGAGTATGCAGAAGAGCATGGCTTTGAAATCGCAGAGAAAGCCCCGGCAGAAGAGACTGCGCCAGAAAAATAGTTATTTTCTCTATTTTTGTCTTGACAGTATGCAAGGGCTTTACATAATGCCAAATGCATCGTCAATAAGTTGCGCCATCGCCCGGCAACACTTCCGCCAAGTAGCGCCGGGTTTTTTTCACTTTCTTAGGTCAACTACTTTCGGAAGCATACAATGCCTGTAAACACAAAAGAAAAACGAGCTGACTTAGCCAAGGCGATATTCAGTTGCCCGGTATGCGGTACTGAGAACTCGCGCATAGATAAACGTCCACGAACATGCCATGACGTTGACGGTGTAACATGGAAGCTAACGGTTGGGGTCTACTATTGCAAGCGGTGCTGCAAGCACTACAGATCTCATAACGTATTATTTCCGAAATCAAAGCATTTCACTATCCGCGTGATTGACTTTGCGCTGGCAGAATATTCTACTGGAATAACATATGAGCAGGCGAGCATAGCAATGAGAACAAAGTACAAGGTAAACGTGCCGCCAAACACGATTGCGGAATGGATCTATAATGACGATGAAAACCACACGAAAGCACTTCTTGAGCGCCGCCAATCGGAAAAGGCAAAGCGAAAGAAAACGAAGCAAGTAGAGAAGGCAGATTGAAGATGAAGAAGTATCGCATAAAAGATTGGGATCAAATCTTCGAGAACGCTGCAAGCCGCAAGGTAGATTCATTGCGTTGGGTTCCTCTACCAAACAAACAAGACGGGCTTGGCTACGCAACACTTCTGAGGCACAAGAACGGAGAGAAATTATATGCCGCTTGGGTTGCTGTGCTTCTCAAAGCAAGCAAACTTGCCAGAGCGCCAAAGGATAGGCACGGCTGGCTCACTGAAGACGGGAAGCCAGATGGCAGGCCGCTATCGTGTGAAGACTTATCATTAACGACACGGGTTAGTGAAGCCAGTATTCAAGAAATGTTTGATGTGTGTTCGGCAGAACATATTGACTGGATTGAAGTTATGGATATATCCGAGCCTACTGGCAGCGCGATACCAGACGAAACCCAGTCCGCTACCAGTGCGTCGGGACAAAGTAGCAACATAACGAAGGGAATAGAAGGGAAAGAAGTTACAGAAGACGACGTGTCGAAAAGAGACAGCGAAAGCGCCGTCTACGTGGATCGTCTTCTTGGAGATCCCGGTTTCACGAAAGTGATATCAAAGTGCAACTGGAAGAATCCAAAAGCAGAGCTTATCAAAGCACAGAAGCAGAGCAAGGTAAGTCTTGAGAGATTCGCGGCAATGATATTTGGCTGTAAGAGAATGAAGAATCCTGCCGGTGGTGCTATCGCCGGGCTTACCAAAAACAATTTTGCCCCAAGCGATGATGCGGTAGCGTATATCAGGGCAATTATATTTCCGAAGAGTGAAGGTGAAGAATAATGCAGAAAAATAAACGCGGAGGAAGATTCAGGATTACGCAGTGGAGTTTTTGGGATAACCGTAAATGTCAGCGGCAGAATGTTGCCGTCTATATGATTTCAGAGCGTGGGAAGAAAGTATATTATGAGGCGGTCATATTGCATGATCCAAAAGACAACCGGACGAAGAGCGACCGAAACAAAAGAATTCTGAAGAATGCCGATCTCGTGGCGTTGGAGCAAGCTGTCGAAAATGAACTTATCGGGATGGCTGATATCAAATGGACGATATGGATTCGGATTGTTGTTGACGGCGCGTATGATTCTGATTGGCAAGGGTCGCATGTAGGATTCAAGGCAGAGGATATCCAGTTTGGCGTGAGGCGCGGTGGCAAGAAGTGCTGGCGTAACAATGAGCTTTCGTCTATCAATGAGGGATGCGCGAAAGCGAAAGACTATGACGGGAAGAAATGGACATACATTTTGGACACGCCGGAGAATCGGCAAATTCTGGAAGGCTTTGCAAAAGGATTCGACAATGCCGTAGAGAAGCTTGCCGCATTTTTGAAGCGTGACGATATGCTTGAACGCATTGCAGGCATGTCTGATAAGCTATTGCCTATGGAAGAAACATAACTTACGTGAAAGACTTCGGAATTTTTGGAAACCAGAAAGAAAGGGCAAGAAAATGGTAGCAGATGCAAACGCAGTAGAGGGAACGGAAGAAAACATTGGCACTACCGTTATTAACTACAACGTGACCGACGCCGCGATAGAAAAAATGCGGGACACTTACAAAGACCTTGCGATATCGGACAAGGCGAGTTACGGCAAAGTAGTATGCGCGATCCGTGAGGTACGGGAAACCAGAGTTGGCGTTGACAAGATGCGGAAAGAGCTAAAGAAGAATGCACTCGCATATGGCAGGCGTGTTGACGGAGAAGCCAAACGCATTACTACGGCGCTGGTAGCGATAGAAAAGCCATTGAAGGCCACAAAGCAAGCGGTTGACGATATCGAGCAGCGCGAGAAGGAAGAGCTACAGCGGATCGAAAAGGAACGCGTGACAGAGATTTTAGCGAAGATGGAAGTCGTGGAGCAACTTGGAAACATGCTTGCAAACATGACGGCGGAAGAGTTGACCGACAGAATCAAAGAGCTAGCGAACACGCCGATTACCGAAGAAGTTTTCGAAGAGTATGCCAATACAGCGTTAATTAAAAAAGAGCAGACGCTTGCTAATCTGCATGACGCTCTTGTGGCTAAGCAAGAAGCGGCACAAGCAGAAGAAGAAAGAGCAAAGCAAGCGGCTATCGAAAAAGAGATCGCAGACAAAACCAAAGCCGAAGATAACGCGCAGCGCACGGAATCTGAATGCGTTGCCAATATTTCTTCTTCGTTTACAGACTTCGGTGATGATCTTATCGGCATGTCTGCCGAAAGTCTGATTGACAGGATTGCTGCGGTTGAGTCAATGGAAGTCACGGAACTACTATTCGAGACTATCGGCGATTATCCTCTCAGTAGATGCTGTCATTTGTTTATGAGGCACGGCGACGGATTCAAGACAGACAAAGTAAATACCTTGGCAAAGCTGCGCACGGCATTGACCGATCGCAAGCAGCGTGACAAAGACGAAGAAGAACTGAAAGCAGGCCGGGAAAAGATCGCCAAGTCTGAGGCCGACGCCAAAGCAGAAGCAGCCGCAAAAGAGAAGGCTGAGCAAGAAGAGCGCGAGGCAAAGGAAACGGCAGAAGCGCAAGCCAAAGTGGAAGCAAGCAGACCAGACAGAGAAAAACTTGCAATGTTCGCAAGCGATTATCTACAAGAGGCGATTAACAATGTACCAGAGATCGAAGACGCACATTTCTATAGCATTCTGCAAAGCGTCATAACAAATTTACTAAAGGCAATCGACTGGATTTCCCAATCTACTGAGATCACCGTATTGAAAAGGTAAGCCATGCACAATCGACACGCAAATAAAGGTGCGTATCTTGAAATTCAGCTTGAGAAGTATCACAGAAATCTCAAGCTTGTTGGCCGTGCCGACATAACAAAGAAAGAGATACGGGCAATCGCGACACCGCAAGGCGTGAGATTCATAAAGCATGAAGGCTTCGATTTCTCTGGAACGATCTTAGGCGGTAGGAACTGCTGTGTAGAAGCGAAGATGTGCGAGTCGAAAAGACTACCGATAGACAAGAACAATAAGTCAGGCTTGCATCTTCGCCAGCTTCAGGCGTTGTGCTTCAACGGTAAACTTGGGGCCTTGGTAGGAATAATCTGGCAGTACAAGTTTGATGAAGTATATGCTATCGGCTACTGGCAACTCAAAAAGATGCTTGAGCATTATAACGAAAACAAGGGCCTGTCAATTGAAGGCGCTAGAGAATACGGAATGAATATCTGCAAGCATAGTTTTGATTACGTGGAATGTCTTGAGTCTTTGGAAAGACAATGACGCTTGAACTTGACACAATAGCTGTTGCCGATTGCAGAGAATGGCTTGCCAGTCTGCCAGACGCTTGCGCGGATTCATGCGTAACGGATCCGCCTTACGAGCTTGGCTTCATGGGTAAAAAATGGGACAACACAGGGATCGCCTATGACCCGAAAGTATGGGAGCAAGTTTTCAGAGTGCTCAAGCCGGGCGGATATGTCTTGGCGTTCGGCGGTACTCGGACATGCCACCGGCTTGCCTGTGCGATTGAAGATGCCGGTTTTGAAATTAGGGATCGGATCGCTGCATGGCTTTTTGGTTCAGGTT
>Ga0207997_1002154_pt1 | contig 10075 bp, 10 predicted proteins | sample AntAceMetag02UKN_FD_184777 | JGI IMG/M metagenome (GOLD analysis project Ga0207997, IMG submission 184777) | Saline lake microbial communities from Ace Lake, Antarctica - Antarctic Ace Lake Metagenome 02UKN (SPAdes) (version 2) | ecosystem: Environmental > Aquatic > Non-marine Saline and...
TGCCATTGTTTCTATATATTTAGGTGCATAATACTCGTCATCTTCAATAATGATTATTTTACTGCCTCTGATGGATGGCACGGCAGTTCTGAGATTGAGGTTAAGCGTATGGTTAGGATCGTTGTGTTTAGGTGCCCGCCGTATATAAGTAGCACCTGCTGGAGGTTTAATGGGTACTTTTCCGTCATCAACTACAATCCACTGGTCAGGTCTCACAGTCTGCATATCCATCCAATGTTTACAGAGGGCGAATGCAAGAGGTCTATCCCCCGTAGGAGTGATGGCCGTTATCATCCCCGGCTTCGTCATAGCCTGTATGGCACCCTCTGGTATGATGGGTTTGCGCTTAATTACTTGCTTATAGTTTCCGAACGTGAAGCATTTCAAAGCCGATTTCGGATTAAGATTGACAACTTCAAAACCAGACTTCTCTAACACCGGGGCGAATTTAGTAATCTCCTCAATATAACGTGTATAGACGTTCTCGCCATAATCCATAGGATATCCATCATGCCACCATTTCTGTTTGCCCTGTTTATCCCCTTGCATGTCGAACCCAAGTAAGTAGATGGGGTTTGCTCCCAATGCCGCCGCCAGATTAATAGCCCCATACCCGGAGTTATTCTTAAATGCCAGTAACTTTGTACTCCCAATCCTATACCCACCTCTATCATCCACATCTATAAGATAAAAGTCAGGGGGGAAGACATCATGCAGTGCCATCCATACCTTATAACCCTTGTATTCATTAAACTTCCTTTTGGATTCCTCGCCACATTTACCTTGCTCTACCCACCCCCACATCTGGCCATCCACACCGAAAAGTATGCTCGGATCAAGTAATTCATATGCCCTGTTAATTCCAATAGTCAATTCACCTCTCAATAAATCCAAATCTACATTCTTAACACTCGGACCGCCCCCAATGATAAAACACCGTCTGCCTTTCCATGCCCCCTTACGCACATAGTCAGCAAATACTTTAGGACCAAGCATCCTACTCCCAGCTCCCTTTCCTGTTGCAACTGTCCTACGCACTTCAGCAGCCAGTTTACGGACATTACGTGTACGCTTTGGTAGGTCGCTTATTGTAAGTATCTTAGCGGGTTTCGCAGCCTCTTTGATTGCTACTTGGGCTCTCTGGTGTCTTCGCCCCCGAGAGGGTAAATCGCTCATTGACAATATTTGGTCTTCAGGCGGGGTCTCATTATCTATTGGCGGGCTTGGGGTTCTGTGTTTCTTCTTATGCAGGTCTGACATACTTAACATGAATCCTCCCTTTATTAAACAGGGGAACCCCTGGCGTAGGCTCCCCTGCTGGGCACGGCGTCATGACAATTTAACTTGTTGCACAACGCACGATTTGTCTAAGTTCACCTACCGCACCACCATATCTTTGCCATCCAGCTGCAATGTCGGTGTATGACTCAATATCAAAATCGCTAAATATAGTCAAATCCATGCGATTCGCTCCTTTGAGTTTCTTCTTAGGCAAGATGACATAGTAGGACTCGGTATCAGTAAGCATGAGAGTATAAATAGGCCGCACGTTATATACAACCTGTGAGGTACTACCTGAGAAAGGCTGTTGTACCATACCGAGCGCACGAGGTATCCTGTTCTTCATTTGGATAGGAGCAAGAATTATGAACTCACTTGCTGGTGTTACTCCAAAGCCAAGATCCCTACATGCTAACAAGATATTCTCACATGCTTGATTGATTGTCCTAATATCCCTAAGCGGTACATAATTCTCATTGGTATTAGGGATAGCACCTTCCACAGCCACCCATGCAAGATCGTATGTGGCGGCTGTACCTTCAATCAGATCGTAGAAGTCCTGCGCCTTCGATTCGTATGCTTTATTTCTGAACTCGATGGCATTATCCTCGATAGACCAATATTCCTTATCGTCGAATAAACGCCGAGACCAGCCCAGACCCGCACCATACATATCAAGAGTGACAGGTACTTTCTTACCGGACATTTTATATAACTTAGCTTTCTCACCTTCTGACACTTTCTCAAATGTCAGACCGGATATAACGTCCGTAATACTGAATCCATTACGGTTGGAATCCCGCATATCCATCATATCGAATACTTGTTCATACCCGGTATCAAAGTAAAGTGTCTGGTGATACTTATCAAGAACTTCCAATACACTCGTCGGGAAGTCCTGCGATGTAGCAAACGCCTGAACAAGAGCGGATCTTGCAGCAGTTACGTCACCCGTACCGGAAAACGCTTGTGCTGCCGCTTTGAAAGGCGGAGTTAAGGGCTCAACCAAGAAATGGTTTAAAGCTCCTCTTATCATGTTTCGTGTTTTGGGATTGTCGATTCCACCTGAGCGCTCGACCAAATCCCAATCAGAGACTATTTTTCCTTTATACATTTAACTATCTCCTTTTAGGCTACTACTTCAAGAGCACCCATCCAATGAACTAATACCGTCTCATCTCCAACGGCGGCGGCTACAACAACAATACCACAAAGATTAAGTGCGCCTGCAACGGGTGTAACCTCGTTGTTAGCGACATCAGCATACACCTTGCAACCTACTTGGAACTCTGCGAGATTGCCGGATGTAACTTCCACACAGGGTACTAAAATCTTTGCAGCTTGGTATACAACAACTACCGATTTCCCTGAAACTACAGTTCCCACCACAACTCCCGTTACATCCTCAACTGTAACTATATCACCTGCTGTGTAACCGGTGCAGGCTTCAAATTCCAGTGAGGCATAAGGGTCATTATGCGTGGAACTGCGCAATTTAAATGCTGTTCCTCCAAGAACTGACATAATACTTCCTTACTGTTAAGTCTTCTGCGCTTCCTGAGCAGCTTTCCCACCCGGTATCAATGAGTTAATATCAGGATTCATCTCCTCGGCAATAACTTCCTGCCGTGAGGGGGGTATGTCCGGTTGGCTGTTAGGTGTACCCGGCGATGACGTCTGACCATCCACGGTGAGTTCAGGGGGGAGTTTGAATACTTTAGAGCTTGGAGTGGGTGCATTCCCCACATCTACTCCGAACAGTTTTGCCTGTTCCCCGTACTCCACTACCTGAGCTTCAACAAACTTACCTACATCCACCTTGAGCGTATCCTCGTTTTCAGCAGCCGTGGAGAAGTCCTTGAGATTGCGCTTAATAAATATCTTCGCTTTATCATCGAGCTTACGCTCAGGTTCGGCTAATACGGCATCAAGAACGCCAACACTCTTAGATTGCATCGTATGCTGCTTCAGTTTTTTATCAGTCTCAGCATTTGTGTTTTCCAAGGTCGTAATCCGTTCTCTCGCTTCATCCCGCTCTTTCCGAATACGCTCAGACATATTATACGTACTCTCTTTCGCTTCTTTTACCTTACCAACTACTGCTGTGTCCCCCATGATATCATCAATACCAAATATCTGTGTCGGTGTTAATCCGAGGTCTTTCACTGCTACTTTCACATCAGACAGGTTCATTTTCTTATCTCCAAAGTCACTCCCGAACGCCTGCACATAAGCCTGCACTGCGCCGAGAAGGGTTGCACCCGGAAAGCCGGGGCTGTCAATGCCGGAATTACTTAGTGCAATACCGGACACGCTATTAATATTTACTGGCCATGCCTGGTATTCATCATGGTCGTATTCTATATCAGCCTCAATGCTTGCAACATCAAGTGGTCTGGACTTGAATTGTGGAAATATGTGAATTGCTGCAAGTGTATTGAAGCGGTCGCCTATTTGTTTTACTACTCTGCCAACAACCTGACCAATCTGCGTACGTCCTTCATGGGAATTTGTGTCAGGATCGTGGCGGTCGAATACAGCAGTGCCGAGCTTGAGTTTATCTGCTACCGCTCTAACTGCTGCCTGAATCCATGTAAATGTCTTATTACCAATACCAGGAAGGTGAAGATTAGCTTGACCCTCATGCCCTACCGAGTATAAACGTATCTCGGGATGGGGATCGCTCCTCTTAATACCCTCCATCGTCAATGGTTCAACTATTTCCCCAAGCTCAATCTGGTTGGCTGCTTGGACTTGGTGGGCGCTTAGGTACTGGCGCATTATTTGTTCCCTCTAATGTAGTCATTTCAGGTTTATCAATAATGGCATCTATTGCCATTGGGTCGAGTTTCGTACCAAAAACTGTGTTGCTGATGACCATGGATTTTTGGAATAGCTCTTCGTATGCCCCCATCCATGTATTACGTTCTTTATTGGTGGATAGTACAATGAGTTCAATGAGGTTTTCGGCGGTATCACGGTTGGATAGGAGTTCAGGATACCCGAGGAAGTGGACTGGTATGCCAGTAGTACCACTAATGGTCTTGACTAATGACTCGGTTTCCGCTTTGAGGGTCGTATAACCATCACCTTTCCAACCAATAAGCTCAAATTTAACATTCAATCCACCAAGGATGAGTAGCTTGCCTATTCGCCAGTTATTATCCTCAACCCATGTCTGTATCTCCTTAGCAGTTTGCTTGTCCGGTGCTGTTATTACTGGAGTAGGGGCTGAGAACAACCTGTCTATCTTCCTCCAATCCCATATTGCCTTATCCACATCCCTCATCTCACGTATAACAAATGCTACCTTGGGTGGCGTCTCATTTACCTTGTCCACACACCCGCCGAAGCGTTTATACACGAAGAACTCTGGTTTTAAATCAAATTTGATGTTAGATGCGCCGCTACCAATGTACTCAGCCCTATTGTAATTGAAGAAGTCAAAGTCTGGTGTATAAATCGTATAATTGAATTTTCTCCAAGGAGTATGGATAACACGAATATTCCCTGCTCTTTCGTCTACAAGGAATCTTAGAAGTATTTTACCCTCAATCTCAGCCTCTTTAGCATATTCTTGTGGCATTTCCTCATCAAGGTTATTGAACCGCATAAACTCCTTACACCATTCCAATTCCTTTGTTGCATCCCCCTTAAACTCAGTCCGTTTTGTTACTCTTACGCCCGTACCCACTGAGAATGCTGTCCGCATATCAATGACGTTTTTCGCAATCATGCAGCCCCAATCGGCAACATTGTCATAGAGACGGCCGAGTTCATTTACTTGTTTTTTGTAGGTGTTGTATGCGGTGGGAGTGCCAACGTAATGTTTTGAGGAAGTGGAATCTGTGTTCGTGGTTATATCGGTTGAAGCCTGAATCTCGTTCTGTAGATTACGAACCTGACGTATGACTAAGCCATTCCGTTTTGAGAGCGCTTTATATTGCTTTGTTTGATATGGGTTTTGAAGAAAGTTGGTAAAGATTTTAGGCATATTCATTTGGTTGACCTTTGAGTGTTGCAAAATGCCACACTGCACAAATGATATGTCTATATGTTGAAGTTGTCAAGCAATTATTAAAATTAACACTATATGTGGTATGTTATTCTGGCATCACATCCTTTTTAGTAGTTCCAATATACACTCCCTCTTCCTCACCTAATTTAGCAAGGGCGAAGTACCCTGTATCGTCCATCGTTTGCCCACACCACATTGTACTGCCATTTCTCCTGACCATGATTGTGTGGTGGGGCTCAACGACAACACAATATATTCTTCCTGAGTAGTGAATCCTTTCCAGCTTCCTTCCATCGAGTTTTTTATAGACAGACCCGTTGTCGTTCACAATAACTCTATATTGGTTATGCTTAGATGTAATCTCTCTCCCGTGCATCATACTAACATCACCGATATTCCCTATCTGGCGCACAGTTCCATATTTTCCAATTCGGATTAGCAATTCTTGGAAGTCCCCTGCAAGCCCCTCACTACAGGTATTATAGTGGCTACTGGCTTTCTGCCAACAACCATCACCGTCCATCATACCCTCATAGAGTTGGAATAATTGGTACAAGTCAGCGTTCTCCATAAACCAGCGCGGAATACGTTTTTCCCAACTGCGTTGCTTGGGGAGTAAGTCGTAAAGCTCGTCACTTCGTATACTTACTCTATGACAACCAGATGATGCCATATATGGTTTTTGGTGATATCCTGCCCGCTTTGTAGCTTTATCAAGCAAATCCAAGTTAGTGTTATCTACATGGACATACTTTGCCCCGAACCCACTGATTGATTTGCACCCTTCTGCCAACCAGAACCCAAGAAAATAACCATCCACTGGTACATTACCGCTACCCTTGTTTTCTGGGATGCACCGCATTGGAATCCACCAACAGGATGCTTGCTTGCGCCTACCTTTGTTGTTTATACCTACAGCAGTTCTAATATTCACTACCGGAACAAAAGTCGGATTGTATCGCTTCAACTTCTTCGCATCGAATTGCCGCACGGCAAGCATATTATGATTAGGGGTGACGCAGAAACCAAAATGGCGGTTAGAGTACCTAAACATGTGTCCCTCATGGCCGTAGTCTACGTAATTAGATGGTTGTACCCAAATAAGCCCCCGATCTCCATCCAAAGAGGCGACCCTCTCAGTCCTGTCCAAGTCTCTGAATAGCTTCCACCCATGCTCAGTCAGTATTTCTGTCTGGTCATCGTAGCAGTGATTATTCTTATCTATTGGTTTATCATTCTTCACCGCATACATCAATACCTCTTGTCTCCAATGCAGACATATGCGGTTAATAAGCATCTTCGGCGCACCGAGAATGGGCTTTAGAGCCGATTTAACACGGTCTATCATGCCGTCTATGTCTTTGGTCACAATAATTATCTTAGCGTGGGGAAATGCCTCTCTCCACTCTTGAATACTGTCCGGGCGTGAGTTGTCTGGTATTATCTCATCCACCAGCTTAGCCCAAGGTGCCATCAACGCCCGTTTAATGACTTGGGCATTAGTAACAGACCCTTCCCTGTTTTTAGTATCCCCTTCATATGCCCCCTCCGAGCACATATAAAGCTCAGTAACCCGTATCCATGTACCTTTACCACCAAGTTCTGTTGGGGCTTCCTGCCATACACCCACAGAGAATGGTGACACGCCGCCAAAGTCAACACTTAATTTCACAGGTACTTGCCGTAGCGACACACTACACAAGTTACGATCCTCATTCCATTCCTGTTCATATACCGTATCACCAAGCCCTACTTTGATACCCAACCAATCACGTGACAACATGGACATGGAAAGGGTTTCGAGCTTTCCTATGAAGTCCTCGATGCTGTAATAGCCGTCTGCACCTTTCATTTGCTTACCCGGGCAGAGTGCAGCTAACTTACATGTAGAACAGTTATAATCCCGGCATGATTCCAAGCACTCCCACACGCAATACTTATAAATAGCATGCCCTCTCTCCTTTGCGTTAGCCAGTGCCTTATCCATCTGCCCCATGATGTTATGGTTCGTGGAAAACATGCCCAATACGGCCTTGTGACCGTATTTTGAGGTAGGTTGGGAAAGGGCGGCCTCATAAACTTCCGCATCTATCTCATCCACTTCATCAAGTTTTAGTGCTTGGGGATGTGGCCCACGTACCGCTGTCATACTGGCGGTGAGGATGGATACCTTTGATTTATTAATAAATTCTGCTTTGGTTTGCATAATATCACGAACGAGACGAGAATTAAGAGGGTCAGTTTCGTCCCTGAATATCTTCATAGCCTCATAAGAAAGGAGTGATTGGTCTTTACTGCCGCCTAATAACCGAGTCTCATAACGTGCCTTGCTACAGCTTTTCACCCATGAGTCCAACCCGCCATAGAGGAACGTCTTACTGCCCGACCTACACGCCCATATAACGTAATACCGTACTATATCCCTGAGTACGTCAGATACAGGTCGGAACTGCGGCACATGGTCAGGATTCCCGCACAGTACCTTTGTCCCCACTACTGCCACCTGTAGTGCTGCCAGGAACTCCTTCACGTCCAAGTCCGTCTTCATCCCCTCGTTCAGGTACTTGTTCAAAATCTGCATCCTGAATTCTTCCCTCAGACTGCTTATCTCCTCCAGTGGCATCTCCATTTTTAAGCCTTTCCATTATGGCAATTCGTTCTTCCTGTGATACATCCCCGATATATTGATTAAACTGGTTAATATGTGTCATTTTCTTCTCATTTTTATCCCTTGGCATGTGTTCGGCAACAAATTTGTGATAGGTTTCAAGGAACTTACGGTATTCTGAGATGAGTTTTGTTAGCTCTTCTACACTTGTGACTTTGATTTGAGGTATTAGATTTCCGGTAGATTCCTGTATAAATGCACCATCAATTATCGCTTCCACCCGTTCCATGGCATCTACGAGCTTATGGGCAATGGGGTCGTCTACCTTTAGTAAGGCACCCATCTCTTTCTTCTTGGTTACGGAAGTATTATGCTGGGTAATACGCTCATCCCACCCAAATAGCTTTGCCCACTTGGATATGATGCTGGGAGATGCCTCAACCTCCCTTGCTACAGCCCGGAATGTACGCCCATAGCCGAGGTCTCGGTATACCTCGTATGCATGGTATTGACGTGCACGTTCAATCATCTGACTTTACCTCCTTTTTATTAAGTTGTTGTTCCCGTAGCTCCAAGATCATGTATTCGGGGAATGGTGGTGTCATCCACCACTCTATGTCTGCGAGTGGATCTCCCAGATCGCCGAATGCGAATTCCCAATCACGGTCATTCATACTCGCCCAATCGGGAATTTAATTAAATTGTCTATCATTAACCACTCCTCTTCATCTTCAATAGCAATGCAACCAAAGAATAGAACCACCATATCTGTCACATACTTACGTATATTCGCATCCCATATAGGATTATATTCTACCCAGACATACTTCATATCAACCCATACTCTATCTATCATCCATTTAGGAAATACCTCGTGTATGGTTTTCTGAATCTTTTTTCCTCTACGAATATCCATTCTCATAATTCATATGCCTCCAATTCTTTCCAGTTACGCCCAGTTTCTACATCCAATTTTATTGGTACACTTAATTTCATAGCATTCACCATAACATCATGGAATTGTGCAGCTATAGTGGGCAACCATTCATCCTCTACCTCAAATATCAGCTCATCATGCACCTGAAGCAAGGGACGACATACAACGCCATAAACGCTCTGCCATTGCTGAACGATAGGATGTAGTCGCCCCATTGCCTCTTTGAGTATGCCACCTGCTCCCGACTGTATGGGGGCGTTGACAGCTTGCCGTATGCCCGCTTCCCTTATCCATTTGAGCGAGGACTGTAGCTCTGGTATCCAACGTATACGCCCAAACATATCCCTGACCATGCCAGTACGGCGGGCTTCTGCGGATACTTCCTCTACCCAATCAAAGAAGCCGGGGTATGTCTGCCGCCAGCTATCAAGGAAACCCTGACAATCCGCCTCAGTGAACTCAGTAAGCCCCTCATGCTGGAATTGTGTCCATAGCCCTTTTGCACTTATCAGATATATAGTGCCAAAGTTCGTGGTCTTGGCTGGTCTCCTGTGCTTCTTATCATCTATCTTATCCGGTGGCAACCCAAACATGCGACAGGCTGTTGTCATGTGCATATCACCGCCATTACGGAATATGTCGAGCATAGTTGGATCCTGTGATTCGTGGGCTGCCACACGGAGTTCAATTTGGGAATAGTCGAGGGCAAGCAAGGAGCAGTTAGTCATCATCTTCCCCATGATTGAACCATTCCTTTATTGCGTCCATCCACCCACCTCTACACTCTTTGCAGCACCTAAGAGTATATGTTTGCCGCTTATTGAATCCTGGGATCGCCGGGACATCACACATCGTGAATGGCAGACCAAGTTCACTCATATCATAACCACATGCCATATGGAGTGTGCGCCTATCATGCCCGTATCGTCCGCAACAATCACATTTTTCGCCAATTTCATCATATACATCTTCATACTGTACCCATTTGCCATTAGGGTCTTCCTCCATGTGAGCCGATTTAGATTCAATATCATTCATTGATGAGGTTATTCTAATTTTGTGTAAGTGAAATCTTTTCATCATTCACTCCTTTCCTTTTGCCCTTTTAACTATGTCGTTCACAGTAGTTTGTGTTATATCAAATCTCTCTGCTATATAGCGGATATGTATACCCTGTTCCACCAACTGTAGAACTTTAGCCCGTTGTTTATCAGTTAGGCTGTGGTAGCGT
>Ga0207997_1002155_pt1 | contig 10072 bp, 12 predicted proteins | sample AntAceMetag02UKN_FD_184777 | JGI IMG/M metagenome (GOLD analysis project Ga0207997, IMG submission 184777) | Saline lake microbial communities from Ace Lake, Antarctica - Antarctic Ace Lake Metagenome 02UKN (SPAdes) (version 2) | ecosystem: Environmental > Aquatic > Non-marine Saline and...
AAGAAAATTCCAAATATTAAACTAACTATTAACTTATACTTAATTTTCATTACTAATCATAAGTGACAATCCTTTTTATAATCTTCTATATTGTTACAATGTTACAATAACGAGAGTGTTAGGAATTAGGGAGTTATGGTCATTTTCTCCTCTCCTGTTAAGTGTCGGGAGTTTTGGTGTTTAATTGAATTTAATAGTAGATTTTCCCAAGCATTTCCAACCATTCCTATTCCACATTTATCTGCTGGTGTTAAGCCCTGTCTTGCGTTTTTTCTAACAAAGTTATGAAATACCTTAAAACCATCTTGATAACTTTGAACATCAGTAACCCCTCTCCTTACTTTGTGAAATTCCTTTTGGTGTGAGTGATGGCTTTCTATTGCATTATTATTCACAACTTTTCTTTTTCCTACTATTGAAGTAAATTTAACTTTTCTTTCATTTCCCCAATTTCTAAAAGTTTTTCTACATCCATCTTGATAACCTTTGTAACCATCTACAATTATTTGATATGGTATTTTTCCGTTTTGTTTATATGCTTCTGTAAAAACTTTTTGGGCATCTTTTGATTTTCTACTTCTTCCTGAATTTATTGAAGCCAATAAGAATTTAGTTTTATTATCCATAACATTCCAAACATAATCATAATTTTTATTTGGTGTTTTCTTATTCTTTCCTCTTTTAGTTAAAATTAAAGTTTCGTCAGCGTTCCAAATTCCCTTTACATTTGGTTTTATTGTAGTGCTATAATTTTCCATTACTTTTGAAAATCTTAAAACCCAATCTCTAATAGTTACATGACTTATTTTTAATCCATAGAAATTATTGAATTGTTCTCTTATGTCCCTATAACTTAATCCTCTATAATAACAATCCATAGCCAAGCAGACTAATTTAGCATTTCCTTTAATATTCTTAATTGGAGATAAAACAAAACGCTTTTTACAATCCTTACATACATATCTTTGCTTAACTCCAATTTGGGTTTTTCTTTTTCCACTCTTAATTAATCTTTCAGATTGACACTCGGGGCATAAACTCTTTTGAGGTGTTTCAATAACCAACTCAACATTTTTACTTATCTCTTGCGACCTTTCTTTTAATTTCTTAAATAATAATATTGTTTTAATATGTTTACAATACAAACCTTTTCCTTTACATCTCTTTTGAAAGTCTGGGCAATTACAAGAATAAGTATCTTGAAATGTAACCAAGTATTTTTTATCTGAAAATTGGGAAGGCACTAAATAAGAATTATCCTCTAATAATTCTGGATTGCCTTTTGCTAAGATTTGCTTTGCTCTTTCTTCTCTTGTGTTAGAGAATTGTTTTGTTGTTTGTTTTGTTTCCATATAATACTATACTACTTATAGTATTTAAACATTATGGTGGTTGAGTAGTATATACTACTATACACATATCTTTATAAAGCAATAATACCATAATACTCGTATGGTAGAAAGAAAAACAACCTCAATTAAAATAAATCCTGAACTATGGGAAGATGTTAAAATATATTGCATTAAGCAAAAAACAGACATCTCCACTTGGTTAGAAAAAATTATTAAGGCGAATTTGAAGAAGAAGTAATTTTGTCTTAACTAAAAAGGAATTACTTTCCTTTAAATACTTTTAATGATATAATTTAATATGGTAAATGAAGCAAAAAACGAAATCCTTGTAAGAAAAATATTAGACAAGAATAAAGAGAAGTTTGAAGAAGATGATAAAAATAATTTTGTCATAGTTGAAGAAAAGAAATCTGATAATCCAATTATAGATAAACTTCTAAAAACTGCTTCAAAAAGAGGGAGTGGGGGTGGCTATCCTGAATTTATAATTTCTTTTCCGAATAGTGATTTATTAATTGTGATTGAATGTAAGGCAGATGTTAAAAAACATAAAAGTAAAACTCTAAAAAATTATAGAGATTATGCTGTTGATGGTGCTTTATTATATTCTTCTTATTTAGCAAGAGAATTTAATGTTATTTCTATTGGTTCTTCTGGAGAGACACAAAGAGAATTTACACTTGATACCTTCTTACAAGTTAAAGGAGAAAAGACAGCAAGAGATTTAGGTATAAAAGAAATTTATGATTTTGAAAGTTATCTTGATTTATTGAAAAAAGATAAGGTAAGAGAAAAATTTGATTTTCAAAGGTTAATGGAATATTCAAGAGTTCTTAACCAAAATTTAAGAGACAATTTTGAATTTGAAGATAATTTAAAACCATTAATGGTAAGTGGAATTTTATTGTCTCTTGAAGACGCTGGTTTTTGTTTAGCATATCCTACTAAAAAGAAACCATTAGAAATTGCCGATTTAATTATTAACACAATTAAAGAAAGATTAGAGAGAGATAATATTAAAGGAGTTAAGCAAAGCACAATAGTTCAAACTTATGGCTTTATGAAAAATAATACTCAAATTATAAATGATTTTAATGAACATGGAAAGCCCAATACAAGTTTAAAAGATTTGATAAAAGAGATTGAAAAAAAAGTAAAACCATTTTTACAAGATTATAAACAATATGATGTTATTGGAATATTCTATAATGAATTTTTGAGATATGCAAATGGTGATGGGGGTTTGGGAATTGTTTTAACTCCAAAACATATAACTGAATTATTTGTTGAACTTGCAGAAGTGAATAAAGATAGCGTAATTCTTGATAATTGTTGCGGAACTGCTGGTTTTTTAATTAGTGCTATGAAAATAATGGAAGATTTAGCAAAAGGAGATAAAAAGAAGATTAAGGAGATACATACAAAACAATTATTAGGAATTGAAAATAATTCTAAAATGTTTTGTCTTGCTTGTTCAAATATGATGTTAAGAGGAGATGGAAAATCTAACATCACTCAACAAAGTTGTTTTCAAATGCAAGAAGAAGATATTAAAAAATTTAAACCAAATATTGCATTATTAAATCCCCCTTACTCAAAAGAAAATGGACATAAGGAATTGGAATTTGTTTGGAATGCTTTAAGTTTTTTAGAACCTCATGGAACTTGTATAGCAATAGTTCCTCAATCTTGTGCTATGAATACAAGAAAAGGGAATGAAAATGTTAAAGAAAGAATACTTGAAAAACATACATTAAAAGCAGTTATGAGTATGCCTGATAAATTATTTGAGGATAGTGAAAAAAGTGCTGTAACTTGTGTTATGATTTTTGAAGCACATAAACCGCATACAAAAAATACTAAAACTTGGTTTGGATATTGGAAAGAAGACAAATTTATAAAAGTTAGACCTTATGGACGAATAGATTATAGACATCTCTATCAAGATAAAATAAAGAAGTTTTGGTTAAATAGTTATTTTGAGAAAAAAGAAATTGATGGTTTTTCTATCCTAAAAAATGTTGGGGGTCAAGATGAATGGTTAGTTGAGCCATATATTGATACTGATTTTAAGAGTTTACAAGATGGGGATTTTGAAAATACTTTAAGAGAATATTCCACATTTCTTTATTACAATAAGTTAACAGAAAAAGTTTCAAGAGAAAGTTATAACAGAACAAAATTAGAGATAGATTTTAGTAAATGGAAGGAAATAAGATTAGGTATTGATAAAGAAAATGAAGAAAAAGAATTTTTATTTGATGTTAATGGCTCAAAAACAACAGATAAAAAAATTCTTGATGATAACCACAAAAAAGAAGAACTAAAATATCCTTTTGTAACAACACAGGCAAGTAATAATGGGGTGAGGGATTGGTATGATAAATTTACAGATGAAGGAAATGTTTTAGTTATTGATAGTGCAGTTTTGGGTTTTTGTTCATATCAACACTTAAATTTTACTGCTTCCGACCATGTTGAAAAATTAATCCCTAATTTTGATTTAAATGTATTTCGGGCTTTATTTTTATCTACAATAATTAATAATGAGCAATACAGATATTCTTATGGAAGAAAGTTTAATCAAGATAGAATAAGAGATACTATAATTAAACTACCTTTCAAAGATGGAAAAGTTGATTGGGATTGGATTGAAGATTATGTTAAAGGATTAAATTATTCTAAATATTTAGAAATTTAATATGACTACTTTAAATACTGAACTAAGGAAAAGAGAAAATCGGGGAAATTATTATACTAAAGAAAAAGAAGAAAAACCACAGAAAGAACTAAATGATTTTTTTGAAGAAGAACCTGAAGAAGAGTAACTCCCTCATCTTAACACCTTATTTAACTCCCTAATTCCTAACACTCTCTACAATAACAAGTTATTTAAAGTATAAAGGGTTTTAATTGGAGTGATAACATAAATCACCTCTTTTTACTTACAGGAAAGTTATTGGGGTGGATTGAAAAAAGAAGGGGGAGTAGGAGTCATGTCTGAAGTCCTGTTCTTTTTTTTCCTTTTAAATTTCCTGTAAGGTTGTTATTATTGTTTAGTTAATATAATTGTTTAAATAGTAAATGAATTTATATATTTTTATGAGCGAGATAATTATCCAGAGAGTTAAGCAAAGCATAGGAAAGTATGTAACTATATTTCTAAAAAATGGTTTTAGATATTCTGGGAAGATTACTAATTGTGATGAAGATTATGTTGAAGTGAATGAAGAGAAACATGGCTTAAAAATAATTCAGCTTATAGATATTTCTGAAATAAATATTCCGATTGGGAAGGTGGGAGAATGAGTAAGAAAGATAACATTGATGAATTGTGTTTAGATGATGAATCAAAGAATAGAGATTATGTTTATAAGGAAGATGAGGAGGTTGGGGAATGTTAAACATTAGATATTGTAAAAATCCAGAATGTAAGAAACCATTTGACATGGGAGAAGGAGAACTTTGTCCTGAATGTAGAGGGGAGAAGTTTGAAAGACAGGAGGTTTTGGAATAAAATGGATTTTAAACATTTAAAAGTTGTACATAAAGATTCAAATAAAATAGTTTCTATATTTCAATTTACTAAAGATGCAACTTGGAATGGAAAAGAAAGAGATGAGTTAATTGCTATTCCTGCAGATACTCCAAAAGATATTAGTGAAATAAAAATGTGTTTCACAAAAACTTTTAAAAGATATAAAGGAACAAATAAAGAACAAATAGTATCTCCATTCTTCAAGAGAAAATCTGGACAACCAAAAACACTAAGTGAAAATAGAATTGGTGGTGAAAGTGAAGCACACAAACTTGCTAAAAATGAAGTTTACGAAGGATTATATAATGGTGAATTAAAAATTAATGGAAAAACAATTAATGAATTGGGGGCTAAAGATTTAGATGTTTCTGAAGAAAGATATTCTATAACAGGTAATTCAATTGCAGATGTTTTTATACAATTTGGAGAATATCCTAACAATGATCCACTATATGGAATAGGAATAAATATTGAAATTCAGTTTAGTTCACAAAATGAAAATAAAACAAAAGAAAGAACTTTATCTAGGTTAAGAGATGGCTGGAGTGTTATATGGTTATGGAAAGATGATTTTGATATAAATGGAAAATTAAAAATAAATGATTTAAAAATATTACCAAGAGAAAAACAACTTAAATGTTTAAGGGAAGAAGAGTATTTAGATTTCTTAACTAAAATGAATGATGTAGGAAATTTAATTGATGAGAAAATAGAGTTTGGAAAAGAAGAAATACAAAAAGAATTAAAACAATCTAAAGAATCAATTAATGAATTAAATGAAAAAATAGAGTTTGGAAAAGAAGAAATACAAAAAGAATTAAAACAATCAAATGAGAAAATAGAAGAAACTATACAAAAACAAAAAATTAAAAGTGAAGAATTAATAAATTCATTTATAGAAGAAATATATTTAATAAAAGATAATATTAAAACAGAACCAATAAAAGAAAAAATTTTAAATGAATTATGTGAAAATCCAGAACTAGTAAAAGAATTTGGTAATGTTTTTATTCAATTAAAAACTAAGAAACTTATGAAAAATGTTAAAAATTCTTTCCCATTTTACCTTAGAGAATTTTTCATGAAACATTATGATGAAGTAATTAAAAAAATATATGAAGACAATTATGGAGATATAAAAAAAAGGTTAGATAATATTAAATCTGAAAGAGATTTATATGAACCAAAAAAAAGGTTTCTTATTGATGAACCTAATAGGAAAGAATTGAAAAAAAGTATACAAAAAAAATTAGGAGTAAAGAATGACTAAAAAGATAGTAAAAGTTAAATTACTCCATGACCAAAATGATGGAAGGAAAAAAGGAGCAATTGAGAAGTGGGGACTAAAAGATGCTTTACTTTGGGAAAAAAATGGAATTATTAAAATATTAGATAATGTTAAAGAACCAAAGAAAGTAATTAAAAAAAAGATAACAAAAAAACCTAAGAAGAAATTATTATCAGAAAAAGAAATTGTAAAAAGATTAAAAGAAATATCTAAATTAGAAATGCCTTTAGAGGTAAATAAGAAAATAAGAAAATTAAAAGAAGAATCTGATTATTCATTACAAACTCTACAAAAACAATTAAGTTATATTAGAAAAGGTATAGGTAAAAGTAGTGATACAGTTGATACAGTTGATACAGTTGATACAGTTGATACAGTTGATACAGTTGAAGAAATAAAACCATGTGTATCATTTGTATCAATAAACACACCACTTGCACCTACGCTTTTTGGAGAATCTACTTTAGAGCAAATTATTAAGAATTTAGTGCTCTCAAAAAGTGCACTTACATTCGGTGAACTCGCAATTAAGACAGGTCAATCTGAAGCTAACATCAGAAACACAATTTCACGAAATAAGTCCTTTTTTGGTATAAAAAAGGGAAAAGGCAGAATCTGTTACACATATCTGTTACACATGGTTTTTGATGAATTACAAGTAAGAATTGACACAATTAAAAAGCGAGAACAAGAAAAAGAGCAGGAAATTAAAGAAAAAGAAGAAAAAATCTCAAAGGAAGAAGAATTAGTAATTGAAGCAAAGAATTTCTTTGATTCATTTAAAAAAGATATTGGAAAACAATTAAGACAAGGAAATGTTATTTTAATTGATTTTATGAAAATTACAGAATTTTCTAATAAATTATCAGACGAAATACTTGTAAAACCAGAAGAAACCTTAAAAATACTTGAAGAAGCTTTAGAAGAAGGAGGTCTTATAAATTTCCCAAGAGTTAGAATTAAAAATATTCCCAAGAATCAAAGAATATTTATAGAAAATATCCGTTCAAAAAATGTAAATGAATTAATTTTTGTTGAAGGAAGAGTTGTTTCAATAACTGATGTTAGGCCCCAAGTTGTAAACGCTAAATTTGAATGCCCAAGTTGCGGGACAATAATTTCTGTTTTACAAATAGAAAAAAAGTTTAGAGAACCTGCAAGATGTTCATGTGGAAGAAGAGGAGGATTTAGATTACTAAGTAAAGAAATGGTTGATACTGCTAAAATAATTCTTGAAGACTTACAAGAGAAAACAGATAATCCATATACAAGAAGATTAAATATTTTCATAAAGGAAGATTTAACAGCTCCAGAGAATATAAAAATGTTTACTCCCGGAAATGAAGTAAAGGTTGTTGGTATTTTAAAAGAAGTTCCAGTCCAATTAAGAGCTGGTGGGTTTTCCACTAAATTTGATATTGCTCTTGAAGTTAATTCTGTTGAACTATCTGAAGAAGAAGTTAATATATTAAAATTTTCAGATGAAGATATAAGAGAGATTAAAGATGTTTCTGCTATTATTGATAATGAAGGATTGAAAGAAATTAATACTTCTTTTGCTCCAGATGTTTATGGTTATGAAGAAATAAAAAATGCGATAATTTTGCAGCTTTGTAATCAAAGGAACTTTCCAAAAAGTGAAGGTGCACGGAATAAACCAAATATTTTACTTATAGGAGATCCGGGTGTTGCCAAATCAGTATTAGGTAATTTTGCAGTATCTATAACTCATGGAGCAAGAAGAGTTGTTGGAGGTGGAAGTTCAGCAGTAGGAATTACCGCAAGTGTAATAAAAGAAGAAGATGGTTGGAGGGTTGAACCCGGGGCTTTTGTTTTAGCAAGAGATTTATTATTTATAGATGAATTAAATAATCTTCACGATGAGGATAAACCAAAATTACAGGAAGCTATGTCAGAACAATCTGTTACCATTTCAAAAGCAAATATAAGAATGAAAATGAAAGTTACTGCTGGAGCATTAGCTACGGCAAATCCAATGAGAGGTGTTTTTAAAGACGATGAAGATTTAGTAAAACAGTTTAATTTACCCCTTCCAATTATAAATAGATTTGATGAAATTTTTATTATGAGAGATAATATTAGTAAGGATTCAGATGAAGCAATAGCAAGTAAAATGGTAAGCAGAGATAGAGGAACAATAAAAGCAAAATACTCTAAAGATTTTCTAAAGAAGTTTTTTACATATATTAAAAACTTTAAAGAACCACATATTGATAATAAGATAGCGACAAGATTAAAAAAGTTATACTCTCGATTAAGAAGATATAAAACAAGTTCTATAAATATTAATCCTCGTGTAAATGAATCTCTTCTAAGATTAATAAAATCTTCTGCAAAAATTAGATTATCAGACAAAGTTGAGGAAAAGGATATTGAAAGAGCAATTAATATTTTAAGTAATTCTTATTATAATCTTCCAGATTATAGTGTCTTTAAAGATATTAAAAAAAATGACATGGATGTTTTAATTGATAAGAGTAAAAAATATAAAGATTACGGAGCAGTTGATTTTGAAGATCACGAATTAGAAGAAAGAAATGAACAAAATGATAAAGAAATGGAGGAGATTGAAAGTTCCACTGGAAACAAAGGTGTATATAAATGAAAACCAACCAACCAAGACTTAAAAGACTATGCAAACGATGTGACCAATCTTTCACCCCAACAGGAAAGTTCCAAAGGTTATGTGAAGAATGTTTGAGAAAGGCACAATTAAATGCAAGTGATAAGAGGCTTAATAAAGATGAAAGATAAAACTAAATTACAAGAATGTTGGATATGGAATAAAACTGTAGAAGATTTTGTTAAAGAAAAGATTAAAGGATATTCTCTCAATGTTTGTTCTGGAAAAAGTATTCTTGGGGATGTAAAGATAGATTTGGATCCTCAAGACAAATCAGTTATTAAAGGAGATATGAAAGATTTGAAATTTAAGGATAATATGTTTGATACAGTTATTCAAGATCCCCCATGGAAAATAGGTTTTTATGATAGAATGAAACCTTTCTTTGAATGTGTTAGAGTTTGTAAGATTGGAGGAATTATTATTTATAATGCTTATTGGATTCCAAAAAGTAAAGATGTTAAATTAAAAGAATTATTTGTAAGAACAGATACAGATTGGGCTAACACTTCAATAATTTCTATTTTTGAAAAAACTCAACATACAGCAGATAAAGATACTTATGAAAAAAGATTGAAAGTTTTAAAGAAGTATAAAGAAAAACAACAAACAATATGAAAGTTAAAGTAAAGAAAGAACAAAAGAAATACCCCTACAAGAAACATCGACCTCTCAAAGAACATAGCATTTTCGCGCAGATTAGAGCCAGAGAACAACGAATCAAGTTAAAGCTACCCCAATATGCAATAATAGATTCAAAAGGCAATATCATAGAGAAATACAGATTAAGAATGACAGCCGATAGAGAGATTAAAAAACTAAGTAAACAAAAGTTAGAGAAGCTCAGAATATGTAAATTAGATGAAGATGGAAATGCAGGTGTTGTCATTAAATAATACAACACAAAATAGAAAGGTATTTAAACTATAATATCTATTATTATTTATGTTAAAAACATACCAACCAAGTGAGAGGCAAACCATGAATATAAGAAAGGCAGCCAACCTCTCACTTTTTATAATCAAAAATGAAAGATAAAAAACAAATAATATTAACCTTCCTTAAAAAGAATGGAAGAAGTTCAACAACAAAGATAGCTTCTAAGATGAAAAGTGATATTTGGATGGCTAAAGAATATCTTAAACAACTTGAAGATGAAGGAAAGATAACTAAAGAGCAAGAAACAAATTCTTGTTATTGGAGTTTAAAATGATTCCTAAAGGTTTAATTTTAGTTAATTTGGGTACTCT
>Ga0207997_1002158_pt1 | contig 10069 bp, 8 predicted proteins | sample AntAceMetag02UKN_FD_184777 | JGI IMG/M metagenome (GOLD analysis project Ga0207997, IMG submission 184777) | Saline lake microbial communities from Ace Lake, Antarctica - Antarctic Ace Lake Metagenome 02UKN (SPAdes) (version 2) | ecosystem: Environmental > Aquatic > Non-marine Saline and Alkaline...
AAAAAACAACTTGGGTAGATGTAATAACTTTATTTATAGCAACAGTAACAGCGATAACTTTTGCAGTATTAGTATTTAAATATGAAACTTATAATAGATTACTTCTAACAATTGAAGTATTACTTATACCATTTATCTATCATAATAAAAGAATACGAACCCCCACTACTTTTCAAACATTACTACTTAAGCAGTAACTCATTTCATAGGGACTTACTCGCAAAAAAATGATTCAATATAAAAAACGAAAACGAACTAAGACAACGGTACCCCCAAGTCATTAACTATTCATAATGTCATTTTATGAACAATAATGCTAGAAGTTATGTATTTATAAATATATCTAAAGAAAATAACATATTTGTTTTTTGTATAAATAAAAAGGGTTATGCGAAACCCTTTCCACAGTAGAAGCTTGTATTATTGTAGATATATTTCTATTTATAAATATATCTAATTAGAGTTAATATTTTTCCATAACTTCAAATAATCTTTATTTACTTGCTTAGAATTTTTATTATATTGTTTAGCTATTCTCATAACATCACTATTTCTAGTGGCTTGACCGTACCCAGAATTATATTTATAATTCTTTAAATTTTTTCTTATAGTTCTGTTCAAACTATCTTTATATTTTCCCATAAAAATATTATATCTTAGAATTATATAAACTTTATGATTAAAAATAAAATTACATTAATTTAATGTATTCATCAAACTCAAAACATCTTAATGCTTTTCTACATTCCTTTTTCTCTAACTCTAAAGCTTCTAAGTATTTATCGGTAATAAAACCCAAACCCACAGAATTATCAATTAAAATTTTTATATTATATTCTGTTGCGTGATATTCTCTTAAAATGTCTTGTGGTGTTGTTTCTTGTTCAAGGTCTCCAAAGTCTCCTTCTTCTTCTATAATAATTGGTTTATCGTCATTAATAGGTAGACCTAGAGGAGTTTTATAAAAAAACATATCGTAATCGCCATTTTCAATGTCGTTACCGTCTCCGTCATAATTAAAACTTTCTTTAAAAGCTTCTTCGATTTTATTTCTTAACTCCGAGGTTAATTCTTTTTTTTCTTCTTTACTAAAACATATTTGTACCATAATTAATATTAGAAACATATTATTTATATATTTTTGTATTAACTTAAATAAAAGAATTTGTTAAATAGCCATATATTGCTATTATATGGATATTATCTATTTACGCTTAGTTTTAGAGGACTTTTTAGTTTTTTTAACTTTGGATACCTTAACTTTGCTTTTAGGGGATGCTTTTTTCTTAGATGTTAGTTTTTTACGTTGTTTATTCAATTTTAATTCTGCTTTTTCGCCTTTTGTGTCGATTGAGTACTTAGATTTCTCAACTAATTTCAAAACTTTAGACTTTTCACCCTTAATTTTGAACTTACCCAAAGTTCTAGGTTTAGATATATCTTTCATTTTCTTATTTGTGACACCTAAAACTTTTATCTGCATACTACGGATAGCCGAGTTATCAACTTTTTTAGCTAAATCTCTTAATAGTCTATTTTTTGTTGTACGTAATTTAATAGTTTTAACTTTAACAGGATTACTTTTTTTATTGAAAGGCAAATTTTTATTTCTTCTCTCTCTGTAAACACCTTCAAAGATAGCCACCTTATCTTTTAATTTATCACTATTAAAACGTAATAGAATAATTTTTCTAATTGGCTCTTTAATTGGCTCTTTAATTGGAGGTGGTGTAATAGGTTTAATGGGTTTAATGGGTTTAATGGGTTTAATAGGTTTAATGGGTTTAATAGGTTTAATGGGTTTAATAGGTTTATATGGTGGGGGTGTAATAGGTTTAATAGCTGTTTTTTTGATAGATATTGGTTTAATTATTTTATCTATTTTAAATATTTGTTTATTAATCAATTTCAACTGTAACTGTAATTTTAATTGTAATTTTAATTGTAATTTTAATTGTAATTGTAATTTTAATTGTAATTGCAGTTTTAATTTCATTTGTAGTTCTAAACTTAATTTTAAAATTGTTTCCATTCTTAAAGCTAATAACTCTTTAGATTTTAAATCTAACTTCTCTAAACTTTTTAATTGTTGTTTTATAGTTTGGGTTTGTTTAGTAGTTAATTTTTGTTTACTCATAGTCTTAACTTTAGCATCTAGCTTTTTAATATCAGAAATAATTTTATTATGATTTAATATAACTCTATCTTTAGAATATGCTTTTATAACGGTATCTTTAAACTTGTCTATAACTGGTTTTGAATATTTTTTTATAATTGGCTTTGATACTCTAACACTAACCGGAAACATCAACCGTCCACGTTTAGATGTCTTTAAGCTTCTTTGCGTATTAAAAAACACTTCCACATCATAACCTAACAATTTAATTTTAACAGTTACTTCTTTATCGGTAACCTTAGAACTTATTAATGTAGGTTTTTCTTTTTTAATATCTATCTTAAATTGTTCATATCTCCTTTTCGTTTGTTCTTGACTTAAAGGTGTTTTAGGTGTTCTATATTCTGTTATAGTTTTTTGTTTTAATGCTTCTAGTTTGCTTATTCTTTTATTAATATTATATTGTTTTAAAATTGTTGCGCTCCACTTCTGAGATTTTAAAGCGTTGATCCTTTTATCCAAATCTTTTAATTTAAGAGTTAATTCTCTTTTTGAATTAGTAGGTTTTAATAAATCTTTCATTTCTTCTTTAGTAAATTTATTCCGTTCAATAATTTTTTTAATTGTTGTACTCGGTTTCATTTCTTGAACTTTAGTCTTAAACCCACTTTTAATCATTTTATCTAATGATTTTAGATATTGTCCTTTTTGTGCTTTTGTCATTAACATAAATCCTCCAGATTTATTTAATAATAAAATCGACTTCCCTATCAATTTAGATTTAGCCCCTAGTTTTTGGGCTACAATAATTTTTTTATTAAGTTTTTGTATATATTCAGATAACTTAGATAATTGATTTAATATTATTAATTCTTCGGATGTTGCTTTAACTCCTGAAGAATATTTTAGATTTAAGATAATTTCATTTAAATTACTGGTTAATAAATCAGATTCTTTTATTAATCTAGCTTTCACATCTTCATCAATTACAGGAGAAATAATATTCTTTTTAATTTCTTTAATTCTATTTTGTATTTTTATCTGACTTTCTTTAATCCTTTCTAATTCTTTTACTTCTTGTAAGGCTTTTCCTTTCAATTTAGATACTTTTTTAAGTTCTTTAGGTGGTTTTACTTCAAATAGTTTTTTAATTAATTTAGCTTTTTGTAAATCGTTTATTCGTATAGTTTTTTTTTTAGATGTTTTAACTTTTGTTTCTATTTTTTTGTTAATATTTTCTACTTTTTGAGTATTAACTTTAATTTTCTTTTTTTGTTTTAAAGTAGGGCTTTTAATATCAAAACTTTTGACAATACCAGTTTCTAGTTCAAATTTAGCGCTTGTCAAATATTTATATTCTTTATTTATCTTTACTTGTTCTCTTAATAGTTTTAATAATTGTGTTTGTTCCCTAGTTCTAGTTTTTAATTTTTCTAACACTTCTATCTTATTAATTATTTGTTTAGTTTCATCAACAGAAAATAATGTTTTATCAAACTTTTTAAACCCCTTTTTAGCTAATTGTGCGCTTTTAGTTACTCCTTTTATTATAGTATTTGGAAACAACCATACAAAAGCTCTTCCTGTATTCTCAGCAGGATTTTTAAGAAAATCTGCTTTACCAGATATCACACCATTGAATATAGCAGCACCTATAATCATACTTGTTAATTCAGGGTTCTTAAAAGCGAACTCTGTAACATCTAAACCAGCTTTACCTATTTTTATACTACCTTTAACTAATTTAACAAAATCATTATTAATAACTCTTAACTTTTTTATTCCGCCTTTTTGTTTTTCTACCCTTCTCATCAAACTTATAGTATAGTCGTGTATTCTTCTTGCAGGGAGTGCGATTAAACCATCGTAAGTTTTACCTTTAGAATTTATAGTTATACCTTTAACCCCCGTAATAAAATTAACAAAATCACCAACTGTTTTAGCAATTCCAACACTGACACCAGCCCCAAATTTACCAGTCTTTTTTAAATTCTTAATTGTAGCATAAGTTTTAACATCATTATAAAAAGGGTTCTTTTCTCCTTTATCAATTCTTAAACCCAAATTAGCCGTATATTTGCCTACTACATCAAACTCACTTAACAATTTATTACTATATCTTACAAGTCTCGAATTTAAAATGTTTCTTTGTTTATCTCCTAACCCTTCTAATGTTTGAGTAAATGTTTTGTTTTTCGGCATAGAAAATAATAAACTTGTTTCTTCTGGTGTTAATGTTTGTTTGGTTAATAACTTATATTCAGGGCTGCTAAGATTTTTTTTAATGTCTGACGATAGTTTTTCTTGTGATTTCTCTTGAAATGCGTTAGGTCTGCTTATTATTTTAAGAAAATCTTTTTTTTCTGTTTTTATTCCTCGCTCAATCCCCAGGAGTTCCCTTTTTAAATTCTCTTTTTGTAAACTATTTAAATCCCTTCTATTATCAATCTTATTAAGTTGATAATCATACCTTGAACTATCAGAACCAGTCAATTTTTTATAAATTTGTGCTTGTCGCTTGGGAGTATATGCTTTAGTAACAAAACCTAAACCTACCTTTTTTAACGTTTCAACAACACCTAAACCTACCTTTTTTAACGCTTCTGTTTTTTCTGGACTTAAAGCTACTTCTTTTTGCTTTTCTATTGTTTTAAGTTCTTCTTCTCTAGCAATAAGTCTCAAATCTTGCTTAGCTTTTTCTCTAGCTTCTCTTTCCGATACTCTTTTACTAGAAATATGTTTTTTTACGTTTTTAGCTCTTGATTTAAGTTTTACATCTCTAACTTTAGTACCGTATTTAGTTTTTCTTATAACCTTTCCCGTTTTGGTATCTTTTACAGTATAATATTTATTTGCCATTCTAATATTATTAAGAAATTAATAGTTTATATACTTATTGTTTAATTAATAACATTATATTAAACTAAGAAATAATAATTTATAATTTAAAATGTATTACAACAGATGAAACTGTTTTTAAATCTCTTTTTACTGATTTAAGTGTAGCTAGGTTATTTTTAGCTTTTAAGAGAATTAACTCTGCTTTCTTTTTCTTTTTATTAATTTTAGATATAACTTTATCTACTTGGCTTTGTTTTGTAAATTCTACCATAATATAACTTATATCATTAATCTTTATATCCTTATTGTTTAATTAATAACATTATATACTTTATGATTACTTTTTTTATAAGTGACTTTATCAGTAGTATAATTATAATAAGAATAAGTTAAATTACTATTAGAAATTACTTTGTCTTGTGTTAATGGTTCAAAATCATCATCATTTGAGTTATAATTGAATATAAAAACAAATGATATAACAAGAATAATACCAACTATTAGTTTACTATTCATACTATTACTATTATACCAATATGTATATACTTATCTTTTTTTTGTGAAATATTCAAATATCAAACAAAGAAATAAATATAGTATTACTATAACATCTTTAAAGAACCCTAACGCAACAACAATACAAGAGAACAACGTACTAATGCCGCCTTTACTTGCGCTTACTGCTACGTTACCGCCCTTCTTTAATAGTGATGTAACTAAACTAATAACTATACCCCCACCAATAAATAAAACTAATAGAATAAGAATATACCTATTTGTAAGCAAACTAATAAAATTCATTGGTCTTTAATATTAATAAGAAAAGATAAGTTTATATATTTAATCTTTTGTGATAATTGAAATTATTGTACTTCCAGCCCAGACTAGGAAAAAGAATTCTAAAGGTTGCAATATAGTAAATATACTGAATATTAACAACAATATGTTAACCGCTATCACTACAAATGAAGTTATACTAATAATTTGAACGTTTTTTAAATTCACGAAATCGTTATTACTCAATTTTCTCAATATCAAAAACAAACATATAAACAATATTAGTGTACTGCTCCATTGTAAAATTGGGTAAAGAGCAAAAATATTAAATATACTATCTATCACACTATCGAAAGTAAAAACTGTTGGTATTGTAAACGTTTCGTTATATTCCGATAACTTAGAAAAATTAACATATTGTGGTAAATCTGTAATGTTTGTCATTCTTTAGACCACACCCCACTTTTCCACGCTACCATCGCAGCTATAAATATAACTATACTAAAAAACCCTAGTATCATATTAGTAGCCCAATCGAAAGCGCTTTTAGGTAACGGACTAAAATAGTAAAAGAATGTTATAGGAGCTTTTAGAGCTGTTAATTTATTGTTACCCAATATGTTTAACATTGCTTCCATTGCTCCTTTAGTTTCAACGTTAGACTGTTCAAACTCTCCAGTGTTAGAGTAAGCTGTTAAAGAATAATTAACATTAGCGTTCTCACCATCCGAATTTAAAAACGGGTTTTGTGTTTTATTTTGATAAATGTTCAAATTAACTAAATCCTGTTTGCTCTCATCGTCTAGATTATCGTTAGTTATCCCAATATTAATAAAAACTAGATAAATACCAGTGCTTACTAATGCGAACAAAAATAAGTATAACATAATTTCATATAACTTTATCATCTTTTACTTAACCCCCACATCGTTATAACGCCCATTACGATAATTACACCTACGGTTATAATACCTAAAGTTTGTGGCGCGATATATAACCATATTACAATGAATACACTTATTACATCTCCAACTAGTAAAAAGGTATTCTTTAATAGTGGTATAGCCCCAACCATTACACAAATTAATAATACAATAATGATAGTATCTAAATGAAAGCTACTAAATATATCCCAGATACTATCATTACCGTTAATCTTTTCAGTGTATAACTCTATTTCTTGTAACCCGTTCTTTTGATAGATTGTTAATATGTATGAGAACGAATTGTTGAATAAATAGTTTTCAAAATGATTACCAGATGATGATACTACGCAAGTATCGTTTATAATTTCTTTAGTATAATTATAATCTTTTTCTAATCTAGTACATATTGTCACATCCAGATTATTTCTACTATGCCAATCGTAATTTAAATAAAAACTAAATACGGAATCGCTTACATCGGTTAATGAATGATTATTTATATTCAGTTCTAAATTATCGGAAGTCAGTTCAATACTAGGAAAGTTTAAAGTAGGCAAAATCGGCAAAGTTTGCCCGTGTTCTACTTCGGATATTATCATACCGTTACCACTTGCAGGGATACACACTTCTCCGCTATCATATTGGGCACAGAATAGATATATTTTCGAGTTTAAGACTAAATATATAACTGACTTCCCGTTGGTGTCAGATTCGGTCTCGTATGCAGGTATAAAACTATTAGTTGCACTATTCCAATATTTAGACACAACCGTAACCCCAGTCGCATAAGTGTTATCTGTGTTATATGTTATAATATTGATATACCCTGTATTGCTAGAATTCTTATTCAATAAGTAAAGGCTCTTTTTAATTATACTTACACTATCAAACGTAAACGATACCGAACCAGTTAAATAATCATCGTTAGATACAAAAGCCGTATATTCTCCAGGCATTAAATAAGAAGAAATATTAAAAAATCCTGTTTCCGTAGTAGTATTTAAGCTTGTAGCTCCTACTAACTCTAATCTTAAAGTTACATTATCTATTAATAATAAAGTGTTTTGGTCGTAAATAGTAAACTCTATTCTTGCAGGATAAACATTAAAAGTATCGTTAATCAAACTTGTAGTATTGAATGTTACATTAAAATTGCTAGTTTGATAACCATACTTATAAAATTCTAAACTATGAGTTCCCAAACCTAAATCATATAAAGGTATTATTGTATAGTTATCAACTGAACTATAACCATCAAAAGTATAATTATTTAAATATACACTATTCTCTAAATCATAAAATCTATAATATGTAAAAGGGTTAATCAACATTGTATTATGACTTATATTTTTATTTCCCGCTAAATCTGCAGCGGTTACAGTTATATTTTTATATCCGTTAGTAGTAAAATTATAGTTTGTGTTATTACAAGTGGTAGAACTTTCGCCAGTAATGTTTATAATGCAAGTATCTAAATTAGTGTCACTTACAGTTATATAATTGCTAAAATTAAAGTTATTGTAATAATTATATTCAGATGGTAAATTTACTGTTAAACTAGGGTTTGTAGTGTCTACTGTAAAAGTGTAAGTATTAGATGTTTTATTTGTTTCGTCATTTTCTGCATAGAATGAAATATTGTAAGTGTTGTCTGTTAATATAGGTTTTAAAGTAGAAATTAAACCAGTATTATAATAATTATAAATTTTTTTTGGATCTTCTCCAACCATATAAATTTTATTATTATCTGGTGTTAAAAAGATATTTAAGGGTGTATCTTCTGTTCCTACATATAAAAAATTATTTGAATAACTGCAAGTATTTATATCATAATTAGTATTACAAGAATATTCATATATTTTATTATTTTCTTCACCTGAGATATATAATTTACTCCCATCACTATTAAAATATGAACCCACTGGTGAATTATCCACGCTACTTAAATTTAAAAAATTATTTGAATAACTGCAAGTAGTTATATCATAATCGGTATTACAAGAATATTCATATATAGATTTTTTATCATAACTTAAATAATACAACTTACTTCCATTACCATTAAAAGAAAAACTTTGCCCGCTTCCACCCTGTAAACTTATATCTTTATATTTATTTGAATAACTGCAAGTAGTTATATCATAATTTGTAATACATTGATATTGATATATTTTATTGTTTGAAGAACTTAACACATATAATTTACTTCCATCATTATTAAAAGTTAAATCTAAAATAGTTGTACCTTCTGAACTTATATCTTTATTTGAGGTAGCCTTCCCACAAGTAGTTATATCATAATTAACATTACAAGAATATTGATATATTTTATTGTTTGAAGAACTTAACACATATAATTTACTTCCATCATTATTAAAAGTTAAACTATATGGATTAATTGAAGTAACAAATGGTGGGGTCACAACTATACCAAACCCATATGAAGAAATTAATTTTTTCATATCAAGAAAAGCACCATTATTCAAACTATAACTTAAATTAATATCTCCATTAGTTGAAGTGTTTAGAACTTCTACATAAAAGTTTAAAATTGATGTGTTGAAAATAGTGTTGTTAATCAAAGTAATATCGTTAACGCTTATGTTAGTAAAATTTATATCTCTTGATACATTAACGCTATAAGTATAATTACTTGATGTTGCAGTTGTGCCATTGTAAGATACTTCAAATTGAGAATAATAAACGCCGTTAGATAAATCTACTAATGATGTAATTGAAGAGTTTGTAAAATTAACATAACTATCATTAACTTGGTATGTAACGTTGAATGTGATGTCGTGTGTTGTGTTAAATATAGTATTGTTAATAAACAAATCTCCATTAGCAGTTATGTTTAATATTGTTACATTATTGGTGTATGCTGGTGTTACCTTCTCAGTTGTAACATACAAATAATCCCAAGTATAAGTATTTGTTGTGCTTCCAGTACTTCCAAGAATCCAAGATATTTTTGTATTAACATAAGGATAAGATGCTGTTCCATATCTCCTAGTAAAACTTGCCCCATCACTATCCACACCAATCAAATATTGACTACCGTTAGTTAGTAATAAATTACTATCAAATGTTACTGTTCCTGAAACAATACTTTTATTTTGCCAAAGTTCTCCATCATCTCGAAGATGATTTTTATTAGTATCATTATATAAATATGCTCTTGTTGCTGTTACGCCTGTGTAAACCGTTGCATTAACAATGTAAACATCTGATATTGCATTTATACACATACCTTGATAACCTGTTGTTGAACTAGAATCTGTTAATAAACTTGATAAATTTTGTAAATCTGTAGATAAATTTGCTGAAACGCTAACCACACACAACAACATTACCAATACTATTCCTAATACTTTATATAGTTTCATTCTACACCGCACTCCGACAGATT
>Ga0207997_1002162_pt1 | contig 10064 bp, 13 predicted proteins | sample AntAceMetag02UKN_FD_184777 | JGI IMG/M metagenome (GOLD analysis project Ga0207997, IMG submission 184777) | Saline lake microbial communities from Ace Lake, Antarctica - Antarctic Ace Lake Metagenome 02UKN (SPAdes) (version 2) | ecosystem: Environmental > Aquatic > Non-marine Saline and...
AAGCATAACCTTTAAGTTCCCAAGTTGTTCAGCATATTTTTTTAGTTTTTCCTTTGAAAAGTTTTCGTCCTTATGTGCCGTGTTGCTACCCTGATTATGCAAGAAGCAATATTTTCTATAACACTGTTCATCTGGCAGGTAGAGAACAATATTCCCACCAACTTTTAATACCCTAGCCCATTCTTTTATAACCGCAATCTTATTATCAAAATCTTCTAGCAAGTGGCTTGAGTTGTGCGACAAAACTCCACAGGCCATGTATGATTGCTCATTATTATCTTTTGCATCTATAGTTAAATCATAAACCATCCCATTATATTCTATATCGGACGTACTTTTTATTCTCATATATAACTTATTATCTCTAATAAACCTAAAGTTTCTACGACCGGAACGCCTAAGTCCTTTAGTCTTACCACCCTTTTTTGTTAATCTGTGCAAAATGTCCACCTCTTTTCCACAGATACTAATGTTATAGCTTAACGATTTAACAATTCTGCCTTTAAAATTCGCTATTCCTTTAACAATATGTATGCTTGACGCCCAGTTCTGTCTAGAAAATAAATTTCTTACTTGCCATGCCAACCTTAAACTTGCAGTACAATAAGAAACTGTACTATTTGTCTTACTAATAGTACCATCTCCAGAAATAAGCCCAGATAAAAGTCCTAATTGTTTTTTAGGAGACAACTCCATTATAATTTTAGATATATGTTTATTATGTGGTGCTCCACCCAATATTCTAAATATGTGTGAAGCGGTTTTTGAGCAATATCGAAGATACAACATATTTTTCTTTTTTTTATCTTTTATTGGTGTTAAACCGAAGATTTTAGACATTAAATTAAAAACGTCGTCATAATAGTGTTTTTCACTAATTCCAAAATAAAAACTTAAATTATTACCAGATGCATTTCCATCTGAAACATAATATCCAATTAATTTAAGAAAATCGTTGTTGAGTTTTACATATCTAGGAATATGTTTTGCATTGCCATCACTAATAATGTAATTATTCTCTAGTCTAAAAACATTATAAGGAGTTTTTAGTTTCGTTACCCATTGATGAATGGTAGTTCTATGAACTCCTAATTTTTCTGAGACATCATCAATAGTAAATATTCGTTTTTTATACAACGATAAAGCTTCATTATATAATGGATTAGTTGGTAGCAAATTGAATAAATCCAATTCATCGATGTTATTAATATAATCAGAAAAAGGTGATACCATATAGTCATCCTTTTTTATGTTTTTCAAAGAAATAAAAGTTTCTTGTTCACCTCGTTTAATTAAAATTTTATGTTCTGGTGTACCCCTGAAAGACAAACCATTACTAAATGTATCTATTTTGATTATTTTGCCCTTATGTGGTTTTTTGTGCGTTTTTTTAACTTTTCGGTAAACACCATTATAACTAACTACTTCATCACATTGTTTAATTAAAGAAATATCCTTGACGCCATTTCTCGTTAATATTGGTGTGCCTTTGGGTAAACAATAACAATAATCAAGAACTCCGCTTTTAAACCAATGTAGATTTTGAGCATCACCGCCAAGTTGAACACCGTCCCCACCTGTGCTTGCATAAGGCTTTGCCATATCAATACCAATCGCTTCTGGTTTTATTTTGTCACCACCAAAGCCAAGGTCAACACCGTATCCTTTACAATAAGGCATTACAAGATTTCTACATTTTGCGGTCTCGCTTTTGTACATTAAATAATCCTCCTTATAATATCTATAGCTTGGTAAGGGTAAAACCCTACAGCGGTCTCCTCAGCGAGTATTACATAATCAACCCCTATGTCTTTATAATGATGCAGTTGTGCTATCTCTGGAATAGTTGGGCTTTGGCTTTTTATTAATGTGGGTAGAATGTTGCTTGCGATTATTACTTCCCTGCCTGCTTTCTTTGCAATCTTTATTGCTAGTTTTTCAAACTCTACATATTTAAAAAGTCCCACCTCGCTTATCAAATCAACCCTGTCTATGCATATCATATCTACTTTATCAATAAACTTGTCTAAATTATTTACGCCCTTAATGCTTTCAATCTTTGCACATAGTATGTTTGGCTTTACGTTTATTAAATCATCTACACTTTCAACTTTTGATATTGCAATAATATTTCTAACACCCATGTCGTTATGCCTAGCCCATAAAACATTTACAATCGTATCTTGTGTAATGTCCGAAACTATTACCTTTTCTCTTTTTGTAGGTACATCAAAAAATATAGGGGTCTGGTTATATAGCTCTGATATAACGTGATATTCTTTTTCCATAATAAAAGCACCATTGAGCCTAACAGCATCAACGCCGTGCAATACTGGTCTGTTTGGTCTTGTACTGGCTATCACCTTCATATAAGGTCTTCTATCTCCTTTGGTATTAGATTAAATTTAGCGACGTCCATCCCACAATCTTTTAACTCTCTGACTCTTGTTGCGTTTATATCTGTTACTCTTTCATCATAAACTACTTTACGCATACCGTATCCAACTCCCCTACCGTAAACTATTTCTTTAAAATTAGGTACTACGCAAACATCAACACTATTGCCATAAACCCTGTGTATCATTTCTTTTATCTGGCAAGGGGTGTAAGGGTTATCCTTATCTGTCCTATCAAACTTTAAACAAATTACAACTTTATGTCGTATCAACTCATCGTCTATTATTCTTTTATGAGCTAGTGTCATTGGTTGCATCCTTGCAGGAAACAAAACACACTTCTCAACTGGCTCTAGTATTTTATCAATACAATCTTCAACTGATAATTCACTTGTATTAAGAACAATGTCTGCATTATCAGGAGCTTCGTATCTTGAGTTCACACCTGTAAAGTCTGCAATACGCCCTTGCTCTGCAAGCTTATACATTCCTTTCACGTCTCTTTCTTTGCACGTTTCAAGACTTGTTGAAAGGTATATCTCTTTGAATTGCCCTTCGTTAAACATTGTCCTTATTTGTTCTCTGACTTTCTTTATTGGAGATATACAAGAAACAATTACGTTGATATTTCTGTTTACTAATATCTTTGCAATATGCCCTAACCTCAAAAGATGGGAGGCTCTTTCTATTGGGCTAAATCCCTCTGTGGTTAAAGGCGTTTCTCTAACCTCGTCACCGTCAAACAATTCTGCGTCTATATATTTTAACAACTCTTTTGCAAGGGTTGTTTTTCCCGAACAGCATAATCCTGTAAACCAATAACAAACAGCCATTACTTTAATACCAGCATTGCAGTTAAAAAAGCTACCAATGCTATCATTAAAGTATCCATAGTTATTGGTTTGTCCGTAACCATTTTACAAATAAGTAAATAAATACTAACTAATAGAAAACTGATAACTGTGTTCATTTTAGCCCCTCCTAATACTCTCGTATAATTCAAAGTCTATTATATTTCTTTTTTTAACTTTATCAAATACTTTATTAATATTATCTAAAACAAAACGTCTATATTCTTTATTAAGATTAATATTTCTGCTCTGTACCCTATGTAGCGGAATACCCAATGCTTTTGATAATTTCTCCATAGAACTATAATAACTGTCTACAACACCTATAAAATCAAACTTGTCTTTCTTGCCACAGAAGTAAGCTGACATACTATTATCAAAATCCATCTCATCCATAAATCTATATAGAGATTTAACTGTGTATTTATAGTCATATTTAAACTTATCAACATAATGGCCGAATATTGAAAGATAACGATAAACAGGATGTCTAACCCAAGTAATATACTTAGCCCCTTTTATATCGTAAGTATTGGCTGTGAAATGTCCATGTATGACCTCTACACTACTATCCTCACACTTAACATCATCATAATGATAATAGATTTTGTCTTTGTATATTTTTTCTAAAAAAGAATTAAACGTATGCCCGGCAGTCTTGGGTATGTGCATACTTATAATCAAAACCGTCTCCCAATATAATAGCTGTAGTCTTTATGAGTTTTTGGGTCTAGGCCATAACTTAAATGTAATTTTTTAAAACTCAAATCACTATCGTATTCATACACATCACAAGGGATACCAGCGTTTATACAGTGTTCGTAAGTTAAAAGACTTTCCCTAAGCCATACCTTGCCAAACTCTCTGTACGGGTCTTGAGCGTTTATAATATCGTAGTAAAGACCTTCTAACCACTTTGGCCTAGCTCCGTTTATCCATGCAAAAGAACCGTGGTTCTTGGCACTCTCAACCCAAGTGTCTATATCCCTAACACATACAATAACCTTTTCAAACTGGTCTAAGCAATTTCTGTTAAATACAAAAAGAGCGTTTTTTAATACTTGTATCCTGTCACCGGCATCTTCAGCATTAGAATCCTGTATCAGTTTTAATTCTGCAATTATGTTTCTTTTAGGCATTATCTGTTGAGTCATTTTATGCGTAAGCTGTATTGGTTCACAAAGATTAAGGTTCAAGCCTGCTTTTTTTGCTTGTTCTGTAGCCATGTGTTCTGAATAATGTTTAGGCATCATTGAGTCGCCTTCTTTTGCAAACCACATTACTAGAAAACTACTAGCGGTTCGTGGCATACCTGTTATCAAATTCAAATCAAACCTCCAACAGCGTCTATAATGTTCATAGCCCCTATGCTTTTTATGCATCTATTATCACCAGTTTTACATGTTAAGCTAGTAATTCCTGGCATGTCTTCTTGGCAGAACCTACATATTGAATTAGGTATAACGGCCTCTGTTCGTTCTGTCCTATGAATACGATAGTCAGGGTTGCTGCTACCAAACACAGCTACAACAGGCGTTTCAGTTGTCTGTGCAATATGAAAAATAGAATTATCTGTGCCAATAAAACACTTTGCTTTTTTTATTAGTTCTCTAATCTCGCCAAGAGTAAAAAGCTCTCGAAGGTCTTTAATGTTATTGTTAGTATCAAGGTCTAGGTCTTTTTTTGTACCAACTATTATTATTGTATAGTCTTTAGAAAGATGCTCTATAACTTCTTGCCATATACCTTTAGGTAATGTTCTTGACGCCCAACTTACACCGGCGTGTATTACAACCAGTTTCGCATTATCAAATATCCTAAGTCTTTTTAGTTTTGCTGATAAAGAAGTCCCATCTTCTGGATTATCGTATAGCTTTGGCAGTATCTCGTCTGGTGTATAACTAAGTCCGATAGCGTCAGCATAAGCACACCAGGCTGGCTTTTTGGGGTCTTTCTCATAAGTCATATCAAGGTCTATTAGCCTTGACATTGGGTCTATGTTTTGAGGTCTAATTATTTTTGATACATTTGGATTATTCAAAAATGGATAATCATAATTACTTGCTACAATTATCTCTGACTCTGGATTGTCTTTTTTTATTTTATTCACCACGCCAGTTGCCATTATACAATCGCCAAGTGCAATAGTTCTTTTTATCGTTATATCTTTATGCCCTATTGTTCTTTTGTTCTCTCGTGCAACTTTCTTTAATGTCTCGTCTATATTATATCTGGTCACATCTTTATTGTACTGGATAGCTGACTTTCGTTCTACCTCAAAAGTATTCCTTTCTTTTTTTGCCTTATCGTTAGAACCCCTTGTTTCGCCTTCTTTGTGTATTGCGCTTACGCTACCTAAATAATATACCTTCCATCCACAGTGCCAAACTCTTAAACACAACTCGCTGTCTTCAAAGGCAAGAAAGTAACCAGCTTTAAACGACCCTATCTCATCAAGCATAGAACGTCTTAGTGTAACTAAAGCACCAGTTACCCCTACTTCGTACCTGTCTTTAAAACAAATTGACGCCTTTCTTTTAGATAGCCCGTGGTCATAGTGTTCAAACGAAACACCCCCTGCAAACTTATGACCGCCATGTTGCACTCTGCCGTCAGGATAATAAAGTAGATAACCAATTACCCCAATTTTATTATCATCTTCAAATGCTTTCTCTGTTTTTGTTTTTATGTCTTCAGTTAGAATAACATCGTTGTTTATAAGACATACATATTCAGTAGTAGAAGCATGTATACCTCGGTTACAAGCGTGACTAAAACCGTTATTCCAGATACTTGTATAGAAGTCGAATCCTTTTTGCTTGGATAATTCTTTTAGCTTTATTCTTATGTTCTCATTACTGCCATCATCTGAAACAATTATTCTGTCCTGTGGATAAAGGTTTTTTATACTATCTATACAATCCATTGTCATGTTGACATTATTATAGGTGGGTATTACAAATGAAAATTCCATTATGCAACTAACCATGTCCTGTTTTCTATTATTCCTTTTATTACACTTTCTTTTACCATATATTCTTCTGCTAGTTCTTGATTTATAAGCATTAAGTCCAGCATTTTAAAAGGCTTCATAAGTTGCATGGCGCCTTGAGGAGTGAACCTCCAGAAATCGCCCCCATGCTCCTTATCGTCTCCTCTTTCCTTGGCATCTACCAATAACCCGTCAGCTAGAGAATAGCCTTTGAATGGATGATATACTTGTACAAAAGGAACTTCGACCCATATCTTGCAACCCTTATCAGCAACCCTGTACATTTCACTTACACACTTAAACGGGTCTTTGACATGTTCAAGCACAGCGCAACAATGAATTGTTTTAAAATTATTATCACCGAATTTTAAATCAGACAAATCCATGTTGTAATCTATGCAAGGTCTTGTGTCGTAAAGGTCTATTGAAGTCCATTCTGGTGAATATTTTTTATCAGCAGTTGACGGAACTCCAACTTGAAGCGCCGGAATCTCTGCATCTTTTACAAAATAGTGGTGCATATCAAGTCTTTTCTGATTAGATGCTCCGTCTAAAAAATACTCAACTATATCCTTTTTAAAAATTAAATCCCACATTAAAACACCACCACTAAATATATAAACATAAGAACCTTTGCACAGTCTAACACTTCCACTGTTCTAACAAACCATTTTTTAGGATTTATATTATATGTAAAAACCAGTATGTCCATAAAATCAATAAACACCGCTGACGCCAGACATATCTTTATTAGAAATACGTCAGCACTAAAGAACATTAAAGCAGTAAGACAAATCAATATAAAAAAATCAAAAAGTAAGGTTTTTAACTGGAGTATATCCATCTATGACCTCCTGTATAAATTTCTTTCTTTCAATGTTTACATTTGAAAGTAAAAGGTTGTCTTTTATGTACTGGTAATTAAAGTTATATTCATCTTCAATAGTTTTGTCTTTATTCCTGACCCTTTCTATTACATCGTTCATCTTAGTTTCAAAACTTGTTTCGTTAAAATAATACCTATCATCTTCGTTCCAAACCCATTCATCAAACGCCATGCTTAAAGCAACTGCCCCACTCGCTGTGGCTTCAATTTTAGCGATGTTGCTCTTGCTCCTGTTAAACGGTATGTCCTTTAATGGCGTAAATACTATTGACGGCTGTAACATTCTCATCTCGTGCATATACATAATAATATCCGTTTGTTTCTTATATATAATATTCTGATAATCTTTTAGAAAATGAGGCAAATATCCAAAGAACACAAAAGTAAAATCGTTATTGTCTTCAATTATTCTTTTAATGGCTTCCTTATATTCTTCAAAATCAACTTCATGGGTTATACTTCCACGCCAAAGCACCATCTTGTTAAAGTTTGAAAAGTTCTTTTTAAAATCAAAAGTATAATCATTAAAACAATTCCTTATAACCCTAATGTTATCACGTTTTACAACACCCTCTTTAATTAAATAATCTTTCATATATTGAGTAGAAAGAATAACACCATCCGCAACATTTAAAATATCCTTAAAGTGTTTTTCATAGTCATATTCTTTACACACTTTATGAAAATTATTACTCTCTGGCACTCCCATTAATAGGTCGTCGTAATCTACAATAACCGGCTTGTTGTTTACTTTTATAATATTAATTACCTTTCTTTGTTTTTCAACAAAAGGGCGTTGAAAAAACACAGCGTCCTTTGCTACTAACTCAGCCCAAGAAACCTGAACATCATCGCTAATTTCAATACCCTCTCTAACTAGCTCACCCATAACTCCAGCGCCCCTATACCACGACGTAGCGTCAGTTTTTCTTGGGTAGATGCAAAAAACTTTGTTCTTAACTGGCATTTGTAACTCCCTCCCTGATATTATTACACGAATACTATTAAATTCAATCTATTTTTACCTGAAACATACAGTTTCTTAATATAGAACCATAGATTTGTTGCCTGTTACTAGAGCCAAGCTTCCAGCCATTCCTATCACCCCATCTTAATGTAAACTTTGCACCCTCAATGTCTTTAAAATCATAAGGGCTACTATTGAGAAGCTTTTTTATGTGGTCATAATTAATATCAAATTCGTCGCAAATAGATAATACAGAGTAAGTGTCGTCCCTTTCTGTATCCATGAGGTAAACTATAGAAGCGTTACACCTTGAAAAAAATACCCGTTCCTCTTGTTTATCATTCTTTATGTACGTTATAACAACTCGCTTCCATCTTGCTTCCTGTACAGCCTTTAATAGCACCGCACCCATTAATCTATGCTCTGGAGTATAACGTGAGTCGTCTATACAAACACCAGTCAGAGCAACTGTTATGGCGTTTATCTTGTCCATTATTTTGCTCTTGGCGTTCTAAAATCAACTAGATTTTTCATATCCCCTGGTTTTGCTATTTTTATTTCTGAATACTGCTCGTTAATTAGTTCATTGTACATAGCTGTTATTTCTTTTGGAGCTTCAATACTAGGGCAAGGATTCGGAACATTTAATACTTGGTCTTTCTCCATGCCGGATACTACTGACTTAAAAACAACTTCGACTCTATTGTTCTCTTGATTAAGGCGTTGAACAAAAATAAAAGGGTTCTTTATGTCAATACCATTATCACCATACAGTTCGCCTATTATTGTACCAATTTCTTTTACAAAAAATATTTTAACCACTATGCCCTCCTTAAAAATCCTCTCTTTACAAACTCGTTAATAACATCATCTTTGCTGTATGCTACTAATCCAATACCGCCTACTCTGTTTATTCTGCCTAAGAATTTTAATTGCTCTTCGGTTGCTACACCGTTCTTAGATTTACACTCAATAGCGATAAACGCTCCTTTAAAACAACATAGTATGTCGCTTACTCCAGGCAGTCCAACAAACCTTCTGCCGGGTACTGGTATCTGATTGTTCCTCCAGCACACACAGCCAGATAGCGATTCAAGAAAACTTAAAATATCATTCTGTACTAAGTTTTCCTTTGCTCCCACTAGACTAAATCCTGCTGACGGTCTGACTCTAGCATGACTCTGCTATCAACCACGACATCATTGTAATACCATTCTACAGTATTTGATTCAAAGTTATTGACTTGTAGGCACTCCTCTTCTCTATGCTCCTTTCTCTCGCTGAGGGCATTAAAATAATCCTTCATTGTTTCTTTTAGTGTAGTAATTTTTGCTGAGTAGTCCGATGTAACACTCTTTTTTTCTTCCTCGACAACACCAAGTTTAAGTCCTAGCTCCCCTAGTTCTTTTGATTTAGAAATAACCTCTTCGTCAGTTAAATCAATCAACACAAATCTTTTTACTTTTTTGCCTTCCATAAATTCCCCCCTATATTAATGTCTAATTTTAGGGGAGTTTTGATTTAAGTCAAATGTTTTTATTGGTTTTTTGCTCTAGTAAGCATTTTGCCTTTTGGTTCTATATCCATTATTTGACAAAATTTAGATTCATCCCAATGTGTAAGATAAGGTGAAGCGTGACTTGCATTACACCCGTTGCAAGCTGGCTCTAGGTTTCTTGGGTCGTTAATAAGTTTTTTACCATATAGTTTCAAAGCCCATTTTGTTCTTGAAAACTTATGGTGGTGTTCTGACGCTCTTTTAATTTTATGTTTTGGGTCAACTTTATTTCTTCTGATACAAGCCAAACAAAAACCTAACACCTTTTACTCCTAATTAAAACTCAATCCTTTTTGCATATATACGTTTTTCTTTATAGCTCTTTATTATTTCAATCTCTGACGCTGGTATAAGATAAAAAACAGTATGAACAGTGTCATGTTTTTCTGCTTTAATTAGTTTGTTCTTTATTAG
>Ga0207997_1002163_pt1 | contig 10063 bp, 13 predicted proteins | sample AntAceMetag02UKN_FD_184777 | JGI IMG/M metagenome (GOLD analysis project Ga0207997, IMG submission 184777) | Saline lake microbial communities from Ace Lake, Antarctica - Antarctic Ace Lake Metagenome 02UKN (SPAdes) (version 2) | ecosystem: Environmental > Aquatic > Non-marine Saline and...
GAATGATATTGTGAAACCTATAAGGGTCGTAAGATATGATATTTTAGTTATGAGATTAAAAAAATTAATGTCTTATTTTGAAGAAAGCCAATCATTATTAAATGATTTAAAAGAAGATTTAGGAAAAGATGATTTGGTGATGGGAGATGAGTAATTTTTATTGTTTTAAATGTGATAAATTACAGAAACATTTCACTATGGGAACAGTTGTTACAACATGTTCAATCCTATTAAGATGTAGTGTTTGTGGTGAAGACCAACAGTTTACAGAAGAAGATTATGTTAAAATGCCGAAGAGTGTATATGAAAGATGCAAGGAGGAAATAGAAAATGACACCATTAATTAACTGGATTGATGCAAAGTACCTAAAAGAAGAATTACCCAAAACACAAGGACATTTCGTACAAATTGTGCGTGAAAAGGATATTGTTAATACTCTTATTTTGTTATTTGAGATTATTAGAGAACCAATACCTGAGAATGCTAACCTTCAAAGACCTATAATTATAGATGAAAGAGAAAGGATAGTCAATGCTATTGAAACATCATTCAAAAGAATAGTTGTTGAAGACATAGGAAAATTAAAAAGGTGAATGATACAATGACAGATAATATTAAAATAAACATTACAAAGAAGCTTATTGTTAAGCCAGAAAACCTATTTGTGGCTACAATTAAGCCATTAGGTAATGGAGCATACGCCTCTGTAAAAAAGTCTTTTATAGGTAAGGAAGTGTACGTTATAATTAAGGATGAAGTCAAAGAAGAACAATGATACACACAAATACTTCAAAATATGCGTTGAACTTGAATGTGAGCAATGTAAGGAGAGATTTGTTGTATCACTTGATAAGTTTATGGAAGGTAAAGACTTTTGTAGTTTGCACTGTAATATACAATATCAAGAGGGTAAAGAACGCTTGTTCTTTGATTTGGTTGAGAAAAACTTACAATGGAGAACACACCAAAAGGAAGATATGCTCCCACAAAACAAGCCAGAGCGTAAGGAAAGTAAGTGCAAACGACACACCAACTGAAGAAAACATAGGGTGGTCGCTACTTGAGTACAATGCTAAGTTTGACCGCTACCCTCAACGAGGTACACAATGTTAGAAAAACGTAGTTTGGGTACGCTGAAACGTACAAATTCGGAGGACTCACTAAATGAGAGATTTAAAGATACTAAATTGGATTAAGGGATTCATAGAGAAGGCTACAGACCAAATCTTTGAAAAGAGATTATGGTATGACCAAGCACAGAACACAATACGTCATGCTACATATAACGGACAGACATTCATGGCAGACACTAACTACCAGACTTGCTCTCTTAGTATGTGGAAAAGCATAATAAAACTAATGCCAATAAAGAACAGAGAATACACTCAGAACAAATATGATTGTGATGATTACGCTCATGGCTTCTTCACATTCATTAGATTCATAGCACCCAAAGCAGCAGTGGGAATCGTATGGATTAAAGGACATGCTTTCAACTTCATCATTGATGATAGACAAGACCTGTACTGGGTTGAGCCACAAAGCAATAAGATATGGAAGTCAAGAAGAAGAGAAGTAAGATTGATGGTGATGTAATATGAATATACAACTAGAGAACGAAGAACTGCACGGAGTTAAAGCTACCGACTTTTCATGTGGTTGTTGTTGGTTCAACTTTGAATTTCAAGGTTCACAGGTATCTATATATTTAAATAAATATGAAATTGAAATAATAATAAAAGCAGCACAAGATGCTGTAAAAAGGTTAGAATGAATTATTACAAACCAAAAAATTTAGAATGTGAACATAATAATGATTGTAGAAAATGCAATCTGTTTTCATCTTGCTTTCCAAAAACATATGAATTGAGACAAGCGGCAATTACAAAACGATGGAAAAAGAAATATGGAGATGAATTTTAAAATGAGAACACGAATATCAATAGAACAAAAAGCAGAACATATAGATGTTCACGAAACTATACCAAGTCTACAATTAGAAGTATTGTTAGATATAAGAGATATACTTTTGGAGAAAAAATGAGCGACTTAACAACTGCATTTATGAATGCCAATATTCACAATATAAAAGAATTAAGTAAGGAGTTTTGGATTTAAATGGTAACTAAAAACATAAGCATTGACCTTCCACTCAGACTACTTGAACGGACTAGAAAGAAGGATGGGAAAGAGTTCTGGTTCTCTTGTAACCTTAACGCTTACACTCAAGCTGCAAAATGCACATTCAGAAGGAACGCTATAAAGCAAGCATACGAGAAGACCATAAAACCATTACTAGACTTCAGACAATTCATTACATCAAAGATATCCTTAAAGTACACATTATACGTTGGCACAAAGAGGAGATGTGACTTAAGCAATGTATGTTGCATTATAGATAAGTACTTCTCTGATGCATTAGTTAATAATGGTATTATAGAAGATGATAGCTACGAGTATATCAAGAATGTACAATACGTCTATGGCGGGTATGATAAAGCAAATCCAAGATGTGTTGTTGAAATCAAATGTAAAGAATAAGTATATTAGTTACATCAACTACAAAGCGGGTAAGAGGTGCTCAACATGGATAATGAAACTCTTGATGACTATTTGGAGAAGAAAGGACTTACAAAAAAAGAACTCAACAAAATAATAAAAGTTAAAAGCACACCACAACCAAAGCTCAATCAACGAGTTAAACTTGATACTGATTCTAAAACTGTATACTTCGGAGTGATATCCGACACCCACATGGGACATAACAAATACCGTCCTGATGTATTAAAACATGCAAAGAAGAAGTTCGATGCTGAAGGTATTGAATTCATACTACACGCTGGAGATATCTGTGAAGGTATGTCAGGAAGGGATGGACATATATACGAGCTACAATATCAAGGTGCTTCAAATCAGCTTGATTATGCAACAGAACAATTATCACAATTTGAACAGCCAATGTATGGCATCACAGCGAACGATAGTCATGACGGTTGGTTTCACTCTAAAGCTAACATGGGTCTTGATGTTGGTACTGAACTTGAACGTAGACTTCCAAACTTCAACTTCATAGGTAATGATGAAGCTGACGTGATTACGGATGCAGGCATGATGATAAGATTAGTACATCCAGGAGGAGGCACAGCGTACGCAATAAGCTATAAAGCCCAGAAGTATGCAAACTCTTTAAGCGGTGGTCAGAAGCCTCACCTTGTATTTGAAGGACACTACCATAAAGCACTCTATATGTTTTATCGTAATATGCATATGTTTGAAGCAGGCTGTCTTGAGGATCAAACCATATTTATGAAAAAACAAGGAACTCCTGCAATGGTTGGGTATTGGATTATTAAAGCCACAGGCACTAAGAAAGGAGTTACTGAGATAGAGCCTAAGTTCATACCATTTTACGAATGATTATGATAGACTTACTATTTGAGATAAGGCGTACATTCATATACTCAGGTTATGAAGGTTTTGTATATGCTAAAAAACAAGAACCGTATTATTATACAAATGTAAAAAGGCAAATAAGATGAGTATTGAAGATTTTGTTGTGGAAAACCCACCCGGTTGTTTTGACGGAAAGAATATGTATGTTAAATTCTATCCCGGTAATGAGCAATTATGTTGTGGAAATCCTGAGGCAGTTTGCATCTATAAACGAGAAGGCCCACAACATACAGAGTTTCAATGTGATTTTTACAAGTATCAAAGTATTATAGATTATTTAATTGAGGCGAGACATCATGAAGCATAATGAAATTATCGATTGTTTAGAGCTTAGAACTCTTATGGAACATTCAAATCTAATAGTGAACCGAGAAGAAGAGTTTGATATAGAAAGTGGGCATGGCGAAATTGATCTATACGATATTGATTTGAATTATAGGCATGCAAATCTCTACGAAGTTAAACAACACGATGAATACAGAACTAGACATAAAGCTACTAAACAACTCAATAAGGATAAGCAATATATGTTTGAGAAGTTTGGTTGTACTGATGTTGATAAGTATTATGTGTATTATGATGCGGACCATATAGTGATAGAAACTATTGACGATATGTTTGATAAAGATATAAAGCCAAAACATTTCAAGCCTGAGGAGTATGAGCAAATATTCAAAGAATATAAGAGTGAACATCCCCGAATTTATGGTGTCTTAAAACATTGTATTGATAGATTAGAAGAATACACTGAGGAATATCAGTTAGATATCGTTAAGAACCAATATGAAGCTATCAGAGACATCTTTAGTAATGAGATAACACATAACGTAGGGTGTTGCTTTGACTGCCTGTATGACGCTGTAATGAGCCGTAAACACGAAGGTGAAAACCAAAAATGAATGAGGATAATGATAATAGTGTTTTTAATTTCGGATTGTTATTATTTATAATCTTAGTGATACTGCCTGCGATAATAGCAATGATATTAGTATTAATGAATTGGTGATTCTAAATGACAGAATATAACGTATTTTTCAAATGCCTAGACCATACAGAACTCATGTGTGGCTGGATTAAAGCAAGCTCTCCAGAAGAAGCACTGAAACTTGCAAAGACAAAACTAATAATAAAGGAATGATTTATTTCCTTTTTAACTCTTTCTTCAAAAACTTAACATTATTCTCAATCATGGAAATCACATCAGTAAGCTCTTCTTTATCAAGCTTCCCATCATTATTAGTATCCACAATCTTATAAAGCCAATTAAAAGCGAAATCCAAAACCCACATTAAAATCTTATTCATCTTATATCAACTCCTATTTGTATTGTAATGATACACTATCAATCTGCGTATCTGCACTCGTTATCGTAATACGTAATATGACGCTCTGACCTGTATTGGTAATGCTGACCTTAGACTTATCAGAAATAGACTTATAATTAACGCCAGCATTAGCAGACACCTCATACGTTGCACTGGTTAAAGTCTGCCCTATAGATATCAAATATGCTTCCGATACATCAGAGCCTGCAGTATGACTTGAACTCGTCCAAACGCCAGAACTCTCACCAGCTTGTAACTTCAACACACCATCCACAATCTCAGTATTAGAATGAGTGCCACTATCAACATCAAACAGATGGTTATACGAAAACAGCATCTGCTCTGGGTTCGCACTCGTTGATTGTTTCCTATTAGTTTTTGCAAGGATTCCTTTAAGGATGTGTTTTGTACGACGTGGCTCTTTATTGACTTTAACAGTAGTGGTAAACCCAGACTCTAAATCCATCGTATGCGTATAACTCAATATATCCCAAGCCTTAGGCTCAATGCCATTTGCAGGAGACGATATTGGTATGTTTTCACCAGGCTGGATTGTTGCTAACATAGTGCCAGTAATTTCACCAACAACAGGCGGAGTCTTAGCATCCACTAATAGATTATCAGCATAATCCTTGGCTTGGTCATAGCTTGTTATATTATCGTCATTTATGATTTCCTCTCTTAAGCCATACAACGTTTGAGAGTCTGCATCTTCAGCAGTATATATTAATTGGATTCCGTCTTGCGTTGCACCATATACTTTAATCTTATTCTTTACTAATGTAACATCATCAGCGAAATCACTAACACTCATTAGATTTGATCCATGCACTATGCCTTCTCCAGTATTAGTTACAGAACCTTTGTTTTTGAAATGGAAGTCTTTGTTTGCATCAACATAACAGAAGAAGCCTGCTGATGTACATAATTCCTCAATACATTCCCAGAAGTTCTTCTCATACCAGTTTGTTGTAATACTAGCTGTTGATACTGATACATTAGTACTGGTGAATCCAGAACCGTAAGAGTCTATTAAATCTTTAAGTATGACACTACACTCTTGTGAGGCATAGCTCTTTGTGACGTTCACATTAAGGAATTTCAAACCTTCACTCCTGCCCGTGACACGTATTTTATTATTAAGTTTTGAAATCTGTTCTATCCTGCCTCTGAATCTCAGAGTTGTAGCTGTTGTTGCATAATCACAATAGAACAGAACAGTATTATTACCAGTCCATAGATTTGTATATTGACTATCAGGATTCCAGAGCTCGAACTCGAACTTACCTATTACTTCCGTAACACCATCCTCGATTTGTATATAATGTGCTATGTCTGTTAAGTCGTCTTCAGTCCCATCAGTACGTACCGCTATAAGCTTGTATAACGCATGATACGTTGGCGGAATCCATACCTTAGGCTTTATACTACCTATGTTAGTTACTGCCATTATGACGTCTCCGTAGAGCATACACAGTCTTCACAACACCCTCTGAAAAAGAACTCTGGCTCCCAAAACCGCCATGAGGTATAATCACAATCGAAATCAGCCCACATCCAAAGTTGGGTTATGTCACCATCAGCCTTGTTTGTTGCTAAATCGTACCACGTCTCATTAGCTAATAATTGTCCTTCTGATTTGAGGTTACTAGCAGAGACTGTTATATTAACGCAAGATGTAGTCTCATCAGAATACATTGAGAAATTCATATTATCAACACCACCATCCATCGTTACATTAAGTATTGATATACTGCTGTCCTGTCCATAGGGTGTATTATTCTTTGTCGTTGGAGTCTTTGGTATGAACTCTAAATAATCTATATCTTCTGCAAAAGTGTAATCCCAATCTGAATAACGTATTGTAATATTCTTCTGGTCTGTTTCAGTACCGTTAACTATATAGGTTATTATTGTGAACTCACCATTACCATAGTAACCCCATGATATATTAGTGATGTTTAATATTCCAGAGTCTGCTGCGAACTCAATACCCACTTCTGTAGGGTTTGATATTATATCATCAGTGAAATTAATACTATCAAATCGTATTGTGGAAATATCGTTCGTTATATTAATGCTTGATACGTTAAGCCCGCCTGCCGCACTGCTTTTTATATATACTGGTACTTCATCACACGTTGTATCGGTAGTTCTATCACAGTATGTATCTATGTCGGATTCAAGCTCACTACACACAAAGGTCACAGTCTTTGCAGTGCTTAGATTACCGCTATCAGTCCATTCGTAAACACCGTCTCCACCAGCGTCAACCTGTACATCAAGAGGGTATGTGTTAAGAACTTCAATCTTATAATTAATGAGGTGTGGTGGTAACGTTGTTGTAGAAGTTCCTGTATCAACAAAGGCTTTAAACTTCAAAGTATTATTATCACCACCCATTGGTGTTATAGCATCAGGTACTGTCGTAACCCATGTTGAGCCGTTATTATCGCTCACATAGTATGTTATTGTAGATCCTGAAGGTTCGTAATCTTCTACAGTGAGATAAACAGTAGTGTAATTTTCAGTAAATGTCTTTAAGATTGTTGTTATCATTGTTGCATTATCAGCGTAAGTTGTTGTTGAAGACTGGTTTGGTCCAATACCGCCTAACCTAATGTATTCAAGTTCTGTAGAACCTCTTGCTGTAGCACCCGCATAATACTTAACTACAGAATTACCAGAATTAGCCCCGTATAATCCGTACGTCTTTGTAGAATCTATAGATACAATTTTAGAGTAAACTCCGTCAAGGTAAAGCTTGTAATCAGTTTCGTCCTCAGTCCTGTTAAGTATAGCTACTGACGTCTTTGTTACGACTTGTGAAGCTGGAGAACCATGACTTATAGCTGATGCGTCTGATTGTTCTATATAAGTTATAACGCCTGACGAATCTCGTAATCCAATATAACCGTGTGCTTGAGCGTTTGATGATGATGGTGTTCCACAAGCATCGTTTCGAGTTGCAGCAGCTATAACGTAAAGAGTGTATGAGAACTCTATCATGTCATAATCGCTTAAATCAATATCACCAGAGTAGTATGTGTTTGTAGAGTATGATTCTGCATTAACTTGATTATTACAAGACGTCATAACGCAAGACACATCAGACTTACTATAATAATCACCTTCGGGGTCTCTGAAATCCCATTGTACTGATAATGCGGGACTGCAAACACCGTCAGGGTCTAATATGGATTGAGTGAATGATGCTGTATAGTCTGTTTTTGTATCTGTATTAGTATAATTATCAAACACAATCTGGTTTGATAAATCGTTATCATAACTTGATATATTACTGCTATTGGTGAAACCATCGTAGTACTTGAAGTATTCAGGGTTTGCAGTCTCGCCTGTTATAGTGAAAGTACAGTTTGAGTCTGTTGGCATTATACCACTCGCAGAATAATTGAAAGCTATAGTTTCAATGCCTGATGTACTGAAGAAGATTTCTTTAAGTGTGTCACCCTCAGAGGTCTGGTTTATGATTTCAAACTTGCCTTGTATATATCCTAAGAACGATAGTAAGGTATCTCCAAGGTAAGATACTGTAAGCCCATACACATTAGATAGTGCATTTATATTGAATAGTATTGGGTCTCTAAGGTCGTCATATTCGTAAACGCTCATTGTGACATTCTTTGTACCGTCTGTTAAGTTTAAAGATTGTGTATTGCTTCCTAACGAGTTCTTAGTATATGTCAAATATTTAACGGGAAGCAGTACGTCCATATCGGTAGTGTTACATACGTATTTATTACCGTAAGCGTCTAATGATATGTTAAGACAGTACGACTCTGCGGTATCAATACGTACTGATACGTTAGCTACAGTGCCATGTTCGTATTTCCTGTCTGCATTAAGACTATCTAGATATAATAGGATTCTATTGAGTACGCTGAAGGTTGTAGTGTTTACTGTAGAGTAGCTTATTAGGTCTGAGGATACGACGTTGAATTGCCAGTCTTCGTTAGTAGAAGTCTCATCAGAGTCTAAGATGTGTGAGTTATTATTGTATATGTTAGATATCTGACTTGCGCTTAATGAGTAATTATAAATTCTAAAATCATCCATTGACATAGGACCTTCAGTAGAAGCATCGAATCCACCAATATAATATGAATGTCCCCCTGCATAACTTATTCCTCCACTATCTGTTCTTGAAGCTTCAAAATTTCCATCCACATATATAGCCATAGTGCCTGTAGAACTATCAAAGGTTGCTGCAACATCGTGCCATTCATTATTTGCTATATTAGGGGTTGTTGTATATAAACTTACAGCTTGTGATCCATTATTACGCTGTATTAGAAATGCACCGCCACCATAAGCTGGTGCATAAGATAAAGTAAACCCCCTAAATACAAATGTTGCATTATTTACTCTGTTATTTATTATATATTGCACAGTAGAATCAAATGCTTCAGGTTTTACTTTGAGTTTAAAACTTATGTCTGATAATTCACTTATTGAATTAAGCGAAAAAAAATCGTCAACACCATCAAATGCAACACCAAGACCTTGATTTCCTTGAACATATCTGTTTGTATCTGTTATGGTTGTTTCAGTGTCCATATCATCACGTATTGAATATGATGCTACTAATCCATCACCCTTCACAGGGAATCTTGAATTCATCTCAGCTTGTACTTCAGCTTGTGTTAATGTAGTTCCCTTCCATATTCTTAAATTATCAATTTTTCCTTTAGTATATTTCACAGAATTAGAATCATAACCTACAAATAAATTGGTAATACCCCCATCAAAATAAGTGCCAGTGTGTGCGCTCCTATTATCAAATAAAACACCATCAACATAAATTACAACACCTGTATCATTATTAAAAGTTACTGCCACATTAAACCAATCTCCTGCATTAATGTAAGCAGGAATATTGTTTGTAGCTGTGTTTCTTGTAACACCATCAATTCTATGCTGACTATATAAATCTCCGTTATTATAAACAAGTCTAGGATATAAAGAATGTCCAAAAATTCTATATAAAGGAGTTTGGCCTTGGGACATATTATCAAAATTTAAATCCACAGAATAACTTCCATGTTGAATATTTTCACCAATAGGATTTGATGCAGTAAAATAATCATCAACACCATCGAAAGCTAATCCTTGTCCATACTGTCCTTTAATAAATCTATTTGTATCTTTTGCATGCGTTGAATTATCAACACCGCTACTGAAAGAATAGCTTGCTACAAGACCGTCTCCTTTTACTGGGTCTCTTGAATTCATTTCTTTCTGGATTTCTGCGTTACTTAAACTT
>Ga0207997_1002164_pt1 | contig 10061 bp, 13 predicted proteins | sample AntAceMetag02UKN_FD_184777 | JGI IMG/M metagenome (GOLD analysis project Ga0207997, IMG submission 184777) | Saline lake microbial communities from Ace Lake, Antarctica - Antarctic Ace Lake Metagenome 02UKN (SPAdes) (version 2) | ecosystem: Environmental > Aquatic > Non-marine Saline and...
TTACCACCCTTTAATCTTGAGATATACCCAAGAGAATGAAGGAAGGCAAGATAAGACAACATCCCACCCTCCAATCAACACTTTGTTTGAGCTACTTTGTAATTAAAGCCATATGAGTATAATAAATTAAGAGAATAAATCTCTTAATAAAATTCAATTCCTAATTTTTCCATCTTTGCTTTTATTTGTTCTTTTGTGTTTATAATTTCGATCGGAACAAATGTATTTCTATTTCTTGCAAAGTTTTTAATCTGTTCTAATATGTTTATTTCTTTCATTTTTAATCACCTTTTAAGATTATAAAGTTCCAGTGGAAATGAAGGTCTTTTTTCTGTTCTTTTTTTTTACTCCTTTTTTTTCCAAAAAGTCAATAAAATCGTAATATTGAGGCAAAAAAAACCATAAAAAAAATAGACTCGCTCTTTAAGTGTTTTTTTTTGTTACTTTTGAGTGATGGGTGTTTTTTCGTTGTATTGGGACACACACTCAAAAACGAGAAATAGGCTAATTTGGTCTTACTGTAGCGATTAAAAAGTAAAAACGTTAGAGTAAGGTAAATATAGCTATAAAAGTAAAAAACGAGGTCTTTCACTAGTGCAACGAAATAAATGGGTTCACTTTAAAGTAGTATATGGATTTAATCGTTATGCCTATATGGAATCTATATACTGATGTGAACAATACACCCCAAAAAGTGGTCTTTTATAGTGTACCCCCGTAATGGTCTTACTTTTTATGTACGCCCTTTAATGGTATTGCTTATTTTATGGTGTTTTGCATATAGCTACTACCTATAGTGTTTTTAAATAAGTGACCATTGGTTAAACATTAAGTACCCCTCTAATGGTCTAACTTAATGTATACACCATGGTATGACGATTTCCTTATATCTAGTATTCCCTACTAAATACGCACTTTTGTTTTTCTTACATTATTAAATTATAATTACTAATATATAAATCTTTCGTTTTCATGGATCAGAGAAATAAGCATAGGGGTACGTTGCTTCTACCTGTTGTTGTTTTCATAGAAACAGAACTATTTGGCATAGTTTCACTACTATGGGGTAGTAGTGGTAAAAGTGAAGGTTGTTATATAGAGAGTAGAGGAGAAATATTTTTTAGAAACTTTTGAAAGGTAGAACATTCTCGACCATACAAACATTTATAAAGGATTGATTTTAAAGGGAATATAATTAAAGGGGATATACTATGACAGACAAAAGATTGATGAATATTTTACGTCACCACCCGATTTCATTAAGCGATCTATGCAAGGACTTCAAAGTCTCTAAAAGCCAGATGAAGTCAGACATACATCATCTGCGAAGCAAAGGAGTCGCAATACAGAAGAACAGCGAGGGAGTCGCAACGACCTATTTCCTTCCGAAGACACTTCCGAAAGAGCCAGAATACTCAACCGAGATTTCTCATTTTGGATTGATGGGAGATACCCACATCGGAAGTAAGTATGCCGAGCCCGAAGCTCTTGATATGTATTATGACGAGATTGACGAGGCAGGAATCAAGCACGTCATCCATGCGGGAGATTTGGTTGATGGGATTAATGTTTACTTGGGTCAGTATAATGATCTATTGCCCGATTCCATGAATATTGAAATGCAAATTGATAAGGCTGTCAGAGAGTACCCTCAGAAACAAGGACTGGAGACTCTCATAATATCGGGCAACCACGACCTAAGACAGTTCCAGAGGCAGGGAATAGATCCTGTAAGGGAAGTCTGCAAAAGGCGAAAGGATATGACTTTCATCGGTCAGAATTACGGTAGAGTCAAATTGAAGGATGATATATTGCTGGAAGTAGTTCACCCCTCTGGAGGAGCACCATATTCAAAAGACTACCGAATCAGGACTTATCTGCGAGAACGACCAATAAACACCTATCCCGATATATTAGCTATGGGTCACTTACATTGTTCTATGTTTGAAGACGTGCAGGGAACTCTAAGTTATCTGGTTGGAGCATTTATGGGAGATACTGATTATACTAGAAGAAAAGGATTAACTACTACTGTTGGTGGATGGAATGTGGATTTAAATATAGACGATGGGAACATCAAGAAAGTGACCAACACTTTCGTAAAATATTAAGATGGCAAATTTAGAGAAGATAACTAAGAAGGAATTTTTAGGAATACTGCGAAAGGCATTAGATAGTGATGCTGAAGAGATTTTCAATATGGTATCTATGCTAAAAAAGGATGCTACTGTAGCTCCAACGTATATCCCAACTATTGATGTTATTTTTGATGCTGTTAATCATAATGCACTATTATACCGAAGAGTAGAATGTTTGGATGCTACTAGAGATATATATTTCAAAGATAAGAACAAATTACCGACTTTGAAATTTAATGGTAATATAGATGATAAGACTGCGGATTATGGATTTGAGTAATGCTCTCACGAAATTCCAACAGTGCGAGGAGCTGGGATGTGGAGTGTGAGAGAGGGTTTCTTAGTTTACCCTTCATTTTCTCTGCATCTGTATCCTCATTATTAAATGATATTTGTAGATAGTCGGGAACAGAAACCCATCTGGGAAGTAAAGGAAGGGAAAGTAGAAGTAAGGAAATTAGACGAAGGAGACTACACAACGTCTGATTTATTGAACAAGGCACATATTGAACGTAAATCAGGAATTGACTTATATGGTAGCTTGGTTCAAGGTCATAAGCGATTTATTGCTGAACTTGAAAGAGCAGATGAAAAAGGGATTAAACTCTCTGTATTCGTGGAATGTCCTAAGAGAGCTTTTATCGGTAAGAAATTCAAAGGCGGATGGAGATTAAGAATGAGTCCTAAAGTCCTGGCGAAGATTGTAGATACCGTACAGGAGAAATATAATATTGATTTCGTCTGGTTGAAAGATCGGAACGAATTTAAGAAAGAAGCAGAGGAGTGGTTTGATAAACAAACCAAAGAGGTACTAAAATGGTAAAATTACAAAAAAGAAATAGAGAAGGAGCAGCAGATATGTATAGTATCAATATTCCTATTGACGTGATAGATAATCTTAAATGGAAGAAGGGAGAAGAGATTAGCGTGTCTGTGCAGAAGGTAAAGAAACATAAAGCATTATTATGCATAAAGACGGAAGACTTGCTTAAAGTTACGGGGTTTGGAGATGGATGAAGTTACAGAGAAAGATTATGATGAGATTGAAGTAGTTCCTGCACCTGAATCTAAAGATATAACTGAGGAAGAATTTCAGAAGTTATTGGACCAGATGCAGAATCCTATAGAAATGCAAAAAGAGATAGGAGCAAGGTTAAAGAATTACTTGGATAAGCGGATGTCTGATGAAATTTTAGAGAATGGACTATTATCTAAGATGACATTGGAATGGGTTTCGCAATTTAATAAGATTTGTGATAGCATACAAAAAGGACTTTATGGTACTAAGAACATCAATTTGAATATTCACAGAATATCTCACAGTGATATTTCTGCTAAGATAAGAGAAGCGGAAGAGGGAGTTATTATAGAGGAAGAGGATGATAGTAGAAAACGTAACAAAAAAACTAAGAAAAGAGACTAAGGATAAATTCAAGGCATGGGATAAAATTGTTTATGATAATGTCCTTGAGGAAGGTTCTGACGAAGATAAGCAGAAAGCGTATCTTATGCTTAAAGATCCCACTGTGTATTTTTATGCTTTTGTAAAGAATCCCAATAATCCTTCCGAATCATTCAAATTATATCCCTATCAAGATATAATCATAAATGATACTCATAAGCGAATTATATTCGCAGCAGCAAACCAGATTGGTAAGTCTATTAGTTTATGTGTAAAGGCATTGACGTTTGCCTTGCAGAGTCCTGGAAAAACAGTTTTAATGACATCCAAGACTTTACCTCAATCTAAAGACTTGCTTCTCCAGATTAAATCATTCCTGCGTAATTCTAATATAGATTATAAATATGATGTTGGAGATACGGAAACTAAGACTGAGATTTACTTTAAGCATTATCGTGATGTTGAGAAATACGATAAGGAACTTGGAAGGAATATGATAGTTAGGCAGGAATTGCCTCAGAGTAGAATTATATGTGTTCCTGCAACTGAAGCAGCGTTAGGGTATGCTGTAGATTTAGCTTTGGTGGATGAGTTGGCGTTTTATGATAATGGTGAATATTTTTATAAGCAGATTTTACAGCCAAGAACATATACCACTAAAGGTCAGATTATAATTTTTAGTAATCCAAACGGACAACAAGGTATTTTTTGGGAATTATGGAATAATACAGAGTTTCATCATTATAGATTTAACTTTCTGGATTGTCCTACAAATACAGAGGTGGAATATGAAAAGATAGCAAGGTCTCTAACTAGAGAGAGAATTGACTCTACTTTACTTGCAGAGTTTACAGATCCCGAAGGTGGCTTCTTGACATTGCATGAAAGGAAGGAGATGCAGGAGATTAGACCGAATATCCTTCCAAGTATGGTTACTCAACCAATATACGTTTTCTTTGACTGGGCTAAGTCAATAGATAGGACTGTAAGGGTTATAGGAGTGCCAATTCATAAACATGATAAAGATTGGGCAGATGAGGTATATGTTTATGAGATGAAAGAATATCCGCAAGGTACTTCTTATTCTAAGATTATTAATGAGGATCTCAGGGAATTGATTAATTATGTTGGAATAACTAATGTGGCGATGGTTGGATGGGATAATACTGGTGTTGGAAAAGGGTTAGAGGATTTCGTAAATCGGGTACAGCAATTAGGGATTATGGCAATGCCTGTGGAATTTAGTGGACCTAACAAATCCAGGATTTATACTCTATTTAAGTTACTGGCAGAGCAAGGTAGGATTAAGATACCTAAAGTAGAAGGGTGTGATAAGCAGTTATCTTCATTAAGGTTTAAACGGTCTTCACGAGGATATTTGTTAGTACACCATGAAAACGAGAGGGATAGAGATGATTTTCCAGATGCATTGGCAGGACTCTGTAGTTTGATGATTTCTCCAGAGAATCCACCTATTACTTGTACAATAATATGATAAGCGAAGAAGATAAGGAATTAAAGGAAGAAGCTAAGACTTGTGATAATTGTTTATGTTGGTTAAAGCATTGTAAGGCGGAGTGTTGCAGTACTGTTTATGTATCTGTACCTTCTAGTGAACTTTTAAAGAAGGGGAAATATGTAATAGTTCATCAAGTTGTAACTTTAGATGATAAATGGTATTTTAAATTACATGGAGTGTTAGTACAACATTCTTTACTTAAATTTGATAAAACCTTTTGTCATCCTTACAATGGAAGAATATTGTATGTAAGGAGATGTAAAATGCTTAGAGAGGACAATAAATGTGCTTTGCATTATATTGGTAAACCTAAACTCTGTAGTGGATTAACAGAGCAAACTTCTAAAATACCAAACAAAAAATTAGTAGTTACACCTAATTGTCTTTTTAGATATAAAAATATGTTAGAGGAAAAAAATGGTAAAGAAAGTAAAAATGAATAAGAATCGGATTAGTTCAAAACCAGTAAAGCAGAAACTTGAAGAAGAAAATAAAGCAAGAGAATTATCTGTTGCGACTTTTAAAGAGAGATATATTTCCTGTACTATAAAGGGTTGGTATTTTTTTGAATTAAATAATGCCTTAATAGATGCGATTAATAATAATAAACCTTTAGGAGATTGTACGGGTATTCCTAGAACTGAAGCACTAGCAATTAGAGAAGCTGCATTATATAAAAAATCTGCAATAGATTTGTTTAGAGAAGCTAATTTTACTAAGAAAGCACTTATGGAAGACTTTAAAGTTCTGGAAGAAGAAATTGAAGCTAAATTAAAAGATTATACTGATGGTAAAATAATTAGAGAGTCATATGATGAAGAAACAAGAAGACCAGGTGCAAAACGCTTCTTTAGTCCAGCATAAAATTAGAAAAGCACAATTTGTACTTGAAGAATCACAAAAGAGAGAAAAGTTTAAATATAACGTCAGTTGTATATTACATAGCATATATGCAAAAAGACTTCCCAATTTGAAGCGATATATAAATTCAAAGATACAAAAACCATCTCTGTGGGCATCAAAAGTAGATTGGAAAACTGTTCGTGAAGATTCAAGAGATTGGTTGTTAGAGGCTTTAATTGAAGGAGCTGTAGTAAACTTTGCTTTATGGGCTTTGTTTAGTGTAGCTCTAAACCCATTAACTATTTTGGCATACGGAATAGTTATTAAGGAAGGAATAAACATATACTGGCGTTTAAGACACGATGGTAACAATCCAAAGATTCCTCAAAAGGAATACTGACTTGCAGAATAATAAACATTTACCTTTGTTGAATTCTTTATTTGTTGAACGATTTTCTGAATTTAATCCATATATGGCGGATAATAATTTTAAGACATATATGAAATGGGCAAGAAGAAGTCCGCAGTTAATGGGTTTCTTAGGTTTAATTACTTCTGATATGTTAAGTGATCAAATAGAATTTACACCTGTAGAGAAGAACATTTCAGGTAGAAACAAAGTCTTAAAAGCAAAAGCGTTTTGGGATGCTAATAACGGAATTGAAGTTGCTGAAGAAACTATTTATGATTTATTAATTACTGGAGTTGCTTATAATTGGATAGGAATATTAACTGAGACTCAAATTAAAGAATTCTGTGATGTAGCTGTTCGGGAATTATATCCTCAATTGGAATTAAAAGAGATGGAATATAAAGCAGAACAGATGACCGAAATAATCACTCAAAAGAAACGAGAAGAATTGGCTAAGAAGTTAAGGCACGTTGCTTCAAGTACAATGGTTATGAATACTGATGAGTACGAAGTTAAAAAATACATACAAAGAGTAGGAGTGAATAGCGTAGAATATTCTCCTAGAGAGATAATTCCATTTAAGTTAATGCCTTTAGATGGGAAGGTTTATCCTTATCCACCTATGGAAGCGATACTTTCAGAAATATATTTATTATGGTTAATTAGTAAAAATTATATTTCATATTTTGAGAATGGTGGAAAACCAGATAGTGTGTTTATTTTACCTAAAGAAATAGCAGGAAGTAAGAATCATAAATATTTAATAAATACACTTACTAAATATAAGAAGATACAAAATAAGCATGGTAATATGGTCTTTACAGGAGATTTAAATATAGAGAAATTAATGGATATTGAACAGCAAATGGAGCACAAAGATTTAGGATTATATCTGGTTGGTGTTCTTGCTATGATGTATGGTATTCCTGTATCACGTATTCCTTTCTTAGTTGGTAAATCTGCTACTGGTGGAGATGCTGGTGGTCTTGCTGATTCAGGATATTGGAGAAGAATCAGTGTATGGCAGAGTAAATTAGAAGCTGCTTATAATTCTCAATTATGGGAACCTTTCTTTGGTGTTCGTATGAAATTCCGAAGAGGGTATCTTCAAGATGAAGTAAGAGAAACTCAGAATAAGATGCAGATGGCTTCTGTAGCTACATCTTTAATAAATGCAGGATTGTGGACACCTGAAGCTGCTGGGGATTATTTAGATATTGATATTGAAGTGATAGAGGAAGCACAAAAGCAAAAGGAAGAACGGGATACGAAAATGGAAGACATGGCTAGAACTAACTTAGAGAAAGACGGAAATGTAATGAATGAACAAGATAAGATCACGAAAAATAAAAAGAAGCAAGATACACAAAATAATAATAAAGCAAAAGCAGGGGATAAAGGGGTGAAACCGTAATGCCAAAACACGAAGATTTTAAGAAAATATATGCTCGGTTTGTTAAGCAGTATGGAGATAAAAAAGGTAAAGACCTTTATTTTGCTTGGTTAAGTAAGAATAAATATGATGATACTATAGCATTATCTGGACAAAAAAAGAAAGAGAAGAAAGAACTCTTATGTCATATTCGGGGAATTGAAATTAAAGAGACACCTACGGATTTTCATATAGAAGGATTAATTGCAACTTCTCATGTAGATAATTTAGATTTAGATCAAGATATAGATGTTCCTGATATGATTCCTAAAGAGACTTTAGAGAGTTTTGCAAATCAAATAAATACCTTAGATAGAGCAAGAGTAATGGGTGAGAAACATTCTGAAGGTCGTTCAATTAATGCTGAATATTATGGTGTAGCAGATATTGAAAACAACCCAGCTAAAGTAATAGAATTAACAGATGGACAATATGGGTTGTATGTAGATACAAAGTTAATAAAAGATGATCCTTATACTCCAACATTAATCCAAAAGTTCCAAACTAAAGAACTTGATTCATTTTCCATAACCTATGATACGGATGGGTTCTCTACAACTGACTTCGATTTTATAGACGACAAATTGGTACGAATTTTGAATCCAGAGACTCAATTATTTGGTTATACAGCTTCCTATCAAGGTAAGGCTGTTAATCCAAATGCGATAACAACGGGTTATGGATTCAAGGAGTTTAAGGAGTTGGTTGGAGTTGAGAATAACTCTAAAGGGGTACAAATTATGAAAGAAAAAAAAGAAGATGAAGACAAAGACGAATCGGAAGGTAAACCTTCTGAAGATGTCAAAGAGGAAAAACCTATAGAAGAGAAACCTATTAAGGAAGAACCCGTAAAGGAACTTCCAAAGGAAGATGATGCTGAAGAAAAGGAATTCAAGAAAGCATGGAAAACAGAACAGAAGGAAAGAACAGAAAAAGAAGCGAAAGAACACTTGGTAAAACAAGCTGATCTAATCGCTGAGAGGGTAAATAAAAAGATGGAAGTAAAAGAAAAAGTTTTGAAAGAAGATAATGCTCCAAAAGAGCAGAAAGAGATCCCTCTTGAATTTAAAGAATTCGGAGAAGTATTTAACAACAGAGAAATAGAATTAAAAGAACAAGCGAGGAGAGCAGGAGCTTTTTGTGATGTAAAAGGTATAGATTGGACAACCGCAGTTACACCTAGATGTGAAGCTAGAGAATACAAAAACTTTGGAACTAACGGAAGAAATTTAGAGTTCAAAGGATTAAGTATGACTACAAACCAAAACGCAGATACCGATTACTTACAAAGTGCTGCAGAATTACAAGATGTATATGATCCTGTAATATATAACGCTTTGAATCAAAATACTTTAACCTGGAATCTACTTGCTAAGGATGACTTTAGTAAAAAAGGTAATAACAAGGTACAATTTACCTTAAAAACAGTAGCTAATACGAGTGCAGCTTTCTATTTAGGAAATGCAGTTGTAACGGGTTATGTTGGTAGACTAAAGTACGAAACTAAATTCAAGAAGGTACAAGTTGGTGTATCCGTAGATGGAGATTTAATCGCAGCAGCAGTCGGTGGACCTGTAGGAGATGTATTTGCACAAGAAGTTATGGATTCTACATTAGATATGTTAGCAGTTGTAAACGCAAATTTATTTGGAATAGTGGGTTTAGAAACAGCAGCAGAAACTATTGGATTTGAATTTATAGCACACAGTGGAACTTATACAACTATGTATAATTTAGCAAGAGATTCTTCAACTAATTTATTAAGTCCAGATGCAGCAGCAGATACATATATTGATGGTGCTTCAGCAGTAATATCTATGTTTAAGCTAAGATCAGCTATAACACAAGCAGTTACAGAAGGAGCAAATAAAGCTAATTTAGTCTTTATTACAAACCCATTACAGGGTGACATCCTTAGAGGTAAATTTGATGATGCTAGAAGAATGTTAACGTCAAAAGATACTGACTTAGGATTTAGTACAGATTTATGGGTAGATGGAATCCCAGTATTTGAAGATAAAGATTGTAACACAGACGATTGGTGGTTAATTGATTTAGAAACACATAGAGTTGCTATTTGGAAACCTCCAACATTAGAGAAGCTAGGAAAAACTGCAGATAGTGAAGATGCATTTATAAAAATGTATTTCGCAGTATATAACCGTGCACCAAGAAGACTCTGTATGATATACAATTGTGCAACCAGTTAATGAGGTAAGATAAAATGACAGCAGCAGCAATGGTACCATCAGTGGTACAAAAACAAACCATTATAAGTTCAGCTAAAACTGGAACACCAATCAAGTTAACCAAAT
>Ga0207997_1002165_pt1 | contig 10055 bp, 10 predicted proteins | sample AntAceMetag02UKN_FD_184777 | JGI IMG/M metagenome (GOLD analysis project Ga0207997, IMG submission 184777) | Saline lake microbial communities from Ace Lake, Antarctica - Antarctic Ace Lake Metagenome 02UKN (SPAdes) (version 2) | ecosystem: Environmental > Aquatic > Non-marine Saline and...
TTGGATATTCATATTTATCAAATTCTTGTTTTGACATAAAATTATATTCAACACCTTGTCTTTCTCCTTTTCTTATAGGGCGAGTGGTATTTGATATTGAAATGGGTGTATCATATTTATTCGACATATAGTTTATGGCTAAGTCTTTTCCACACCCACTCATAGCCATAATTACTACAGTCTTATTCATATTAACTCACAATTGATAGATTCTATAGTCTCATATAGATCTTTCCAATGATAAGCCTTGTACCCATACCATTTGCTATTATAATTCATTTCAATACCGTCGCCTTCAAATAATATTTTTATATGTGCATAGCTATCTTGCAAATTTTGTAATTTGTCATCTACAAATATAGAATCTTTCATATTTATTAAATTTTTACTACAATCAATACCTAAAGTTAAAATTGGAATAGATGGAAAATTTTCTTTTAAGAAATCACTTTTATTCTTTAAATTGTCAATAGTTCCCATAGTACAAAAATAAACTTCATACCTTTTAGATAATTTGTTAATGTATTTCTTTGCATCTTTATACATTTTTATAGTATCATAAAAAGAAATACTGGCAAACCACTCTTCAATTTCATCTACATTTATTAAAGGTAATTGGTCAGAAAAATCCCACTCTTTAACTTCTTTCCAATTAACACTATCTTTATAATGATAATTGTAATATTTACATATTTGTTTTTTAGATTTCGTAACTACTTCATCTACATCTAAAAATAATTTTATCATTTGGCAACACCTGTCTTACTTTTTTTTATTGGTGGAAATGGTATATTTTTATTGCCTTTAGTTATTTTATTACTTCTTGCATCTACAAAAGCTGGACAAGTAACTAAAATTGCATCTTTGACGGCATACTGACCTTCACATTCACCTGTCTCTTTTAATTTACAATGAGAACATTTCTTAATAATTACTACATCTAATTTTTTCTTACTCATATTAATCCTGCTAACATAAATCTATAAAAACTTATAAATTTAAGAATTTTACTGCTTCATCGTATCCTATTTTGACTTATAAATAAATCTACTTTAGTTTGATATAATACTCCACAATCGTTAATTCACGTTTTAGCCAACGTTATATTGTTATTATGCTATTTTATAATCAGCACAATCTCTTATATTTAAACTTGCCTGATAATCTCTATCAATTATGTTCCCGCAATCACAAACGTATAGTCTATCACTTAATTTAAGATTGGATTTAATTTGACCACAACAACTACATAATTTAGAACTTGGGTAAAATCTATTTATAATTCTTAATTCTACATCGTATTTTTTACATTGTTGTATTAAAAATAATCTAAAGTAATAAAACATTTGTTTTTGAATTGCTTTACTTAAATGCCTATTTTTCATCATCCCTCTTACATTTAAGTCCTCAATAGAAATAAATTCAGGTAAATTATTGGCTTTAACAAGTGAATTTACACACCAACGAACATATTCAGTTTTAATATTTTTTAATCTTAAATTTATTCGTTGTATTCTTAATTTATTCTTTTCTATATTTGCCGAATTATTAGCAGATTTTTCACCTCCATTTTTTTTAGTTTTTTTAAGAACTTCGAGCTTTCGGCTAAATGCTCTTTGTTCTCGTCTTAATTTTTTTTCTAACTTCTTAATTTTTTGTGTTTTATTAATGTTTTTAAAAGTCTTTTCATTACTACATATTGCAAAATTTTTAATACCTAAATCAATCCCAATCCCTTGTTTTGTTTTTATATATTTTTTTTCGTTATCGGCTTCTTCTACTAATATAGATACAAAATATTTTCCTGCATGTCGACTAACTGTTCCACTTGTGACTTTTGAATTCAAAGGAACGTATCCAAATTCTTTTAATCTAACAAAGCCTAGAGTTGGTATTTTGACTCTATGTCTTTCAATAGTCCAGTCTGTTTTGTTATTTTTAGGTAAATACATTTTTACATTTGTATTAGACTTCTTTTTGTATCTCGGAAATTTTGATTGTTTTTTAAAAAAGCGTTTAAATGCTTTTTCTGCATTATATATACTTTGTTTGACTGCTTTACTTGAAGCGTCTTTTACCCATAAATAACTTGGATTATTTGAAATAAACTCATTGTTTAACCATTTTGAAAAATCATTTGCTGACATAAATTTTTTAGTCTGTTCATAAACTTCTTTATTTTTACCTATATAAAAGTTATAAATAAATCTACACACACCGATAGTTTGATTTATTTTTTGTTTTTGTTCTTCATTTGGCTTCATTTCTATCTTATATGTTTTTAACATTTTTATCATCTACTATTTCTTTCTTATATTTTCTAAGCCCATAAATTCTACAAGAAAAAATATGTATAATACTTATTAAATCTTGTATCATCTCTTCTTGTGGACTAAGTTTTTCATTATTGACTATTTCTATTTCGCAATCAAATAATCTACACATTTCTTCAAACCAATCAAAACCAAATCTAACAAACCTATCTTTGTGAGCAATTATTATTTTACTAACTTCTTTGTTTATAACCTTTTTTAATAATTTGTTCCAATTTTTTCTTTTAAAATTCATACCACTTGCGATATCTGTTATAATATCAACTACTATATAACCTTTCGCATTTGCATATTGTTTTAAAAATTCTTGTTGATTGACTAAGTCATCTTTTTGACCCCTATTTGAAACCCTTGAATATATATAAATACATTTTGTTTTTTCAACTTCCTTATTTATATATTTATTTAATTGTTGTTCTGAATAATATCTTGTTCCACCATTCGTAATTTTAAACGGTTTTAATTCACCAGACTTATCCCAATTCCTTAATGTTGTTGTTGTTACTCCAATTTCTTTTGCAAATTTACCAATAGAATATAACATTTTTAATATCTCCTTTTTTATTTTTAAATCTAAACTTATTATATCATAATTATCGGAGTTTGTCAAGAGAAACTTTACAAATTTTTATATATTTTTATAAATTTATTTCAACTGTTTTAATCCTCCTTCTGCAACCTTTAAAATTATTCAAAGTATTGATTTTACTACTATTATTTTTTATAAATTACATATGAATAAATTTATTTTGTGTAAGTGGTACATTTATACAAATTCAATCACAAATGCTAAATTATTAAAATCATAATAGGAATTTTTAATATATGTAGATGGACAAAATTCTACATTTTGATAAATCTCATCTATTACAATATCTTCTATTATACTATCTTTATTCAAATCATAGACCTCTGCTATTCCAGAACTAAAATTTAATGTTGGAAATTCTTCTGGATTATCATAAGTGGCTTTTAAATGTTTTCCTGATAAATATTCATCTTTAAAAGTTAATATATTTCCATAATAACTTTCACCATCAACCCAAACCTTTACTTGCCCCAAACTCAAATTAATTCACCTTCTTCATATTAAATTTGTAAGTATATTTCTCACATCTATTACATAGGGATTTACCATTTTTCCAGAAGGTCAATGTCACCCATTTTAGATTTAAAAATTCATTATAAAATACTTCAATTCCTCTAAGCCACTTATAACAATTCTTAAAATTTAAAGAATTTATTTGAAATGGATTATGTCCTAAAAATTCAGTTATTATATTATCCTCTTCTTCAAATGATAAATTATTTTCAAAAGTTATTATTTCAGAATGCATTTTATTCATTACTCACTCTCCTCAAATTTCCATATATTCAATCACAGGTACTCCATCAATTATAACTCCACAATTTATATGGGGTGGTTTAAATAGGAATCATAGTTATTTTTATCATGATATCACTCTCGAATCATACGTTTTCCCGTTATATAAAGCAGATCCATTTTCTACAAATACATAGTGAATATCATATAAATTTAACTTTAAATTATACCACAATACCCCAAATCCAGTATTTGATCTTGTTGGGCTTCCATTTGTATAATCCATTTGCATACACATACTAGGCATTCCCCACATTTTTTGAGCTTGTTTGTTTAGTGCTTTACTTCCATTTTTACAAGTGTAATGTTGACTCCCATGAGTATGGAAATTTATAATATCCTCTTTAAATAAATCACTATGTCCTTTTGTAAAATTATCATTTGTTTTTAACCCATGTATAACCCCTATTCTATCTTGCCCAAATGGAAAATAAGGTACTCCGTGTTTTATGATTTCATCAAATGGAAAGTCTATATCTTTTAAAAGCCCTTCCATAGCAGGATTTTCAGATAAAAATCTTTTTTTGCGTAAATGAAAATGATTATCTTCTACTATCACAAATTTAGCATTGGGAAGAATGTTTTTCATTTTATATAGATGTTCTTCAAAAGCCGACATCTCTTCATATAGAGTATATTTTATTTTTTCAGTATCTATGAATTTTGAGAGGGCGTTATTGTTAATTCCATCTCCTCCATCTATAAATTCATCAATAAAATTTGAGTAATCATCACAAATTTGTTCTAAAATATCAATAGCGTTTTTACTTTGATACAAAAAATGTTTATCTCCTGATAAAATAGCCATTCGTATATCATTATTATTTATATAAGTTCTTGGAATATATTTTCTTTTTTCAATTTTAACTTCTATATTATTATCAATGGGTATGCAATTCCCTTGTATTATTACTTCCCCATTACGCGGAATTACACGTGTGGAATTAGGAACTCTTCCATTATAAAATTTTAGATCAAGATTGTTCTTTACTTTTAGATGTGTATTCTTTTTATCAAATGTTAAATTTTGATTTGGATTTTTAATACTCCCAGACCTTATTTCTTTACCCATACTTTCAACTATTGTCCCATCTTCAAATTGACATAGATAATAGCCATATTCTGGTGATCTATTTTTTCTGATTATAGGCATATCAGATTTACCTATAATTGTAATTTCGTTACAATTGTTAGTTTGAAATTTTGAACCATTTGGATATTTTTTAGACTTATTTTTCACTATATCACTCCCCTTTTATTATTAAATTTAACCCTTGCAATTTATGCAATAGTTCAATTTATTATTATTTTCCAGAAGTACCATACCCCCCACGATCCTTATTTTCTAAATGTTTTACATATTCAATATTTGGAACTACCATTTTCTTTTCAATTTTAAATTGAGTCAGCCTATCAAATCTATTTATTTCACCATCTCTTGTTGCATAAAATACCCCAAACCATTCATCGTTATTTCCTTTATAAGATTCATCAATAGTTGATGGACTATTTGTTAATAATAATCCAGTATTTTTGAATATAGATGATCTCGGTCTAATTTGTGCTTCGTGGAAATAAGGTAATTCAATTGCTACCCCATAACTTATTACTATGATATCTCCTTTAAAAAATAAATTAGTGTTAAAGGTTTTTACTTCTTTAAAAGCCTGACTTATAGATTGAGGATTATTTTTACATATTCTAATTTTATCTACATATAAATCAATAAAATCCCCCTTTTCTGTTATTAATAAATTCGGTAAATCTTTACTAAATTTTTTAACTTTCATTTTTTATATCCTCTCCTTTTAAATTACATCCCATCGTTTAATATGATTATTAAATCCGCCAATTTTTTGCCATTTGTTATCATTTTTTTTCATTTTTGGTTTCTTATAAATCTCTAATATTTTTATAACATCTCCTTCCTCAAATATATTTTTTTCAAAATCTTCAGTTATTTTATAATTTTCAATTTCGCCATTATGAATACAGTATAATTTTAAATATGGTTTTATTGAATTATTATATACTTTTACTTCTTGAACATAATAAAATTTTTCTGATATATTTGGATTTGTATATTTTATGTATCCTAAATATTCTATTTCAGTATTTATTTTTTCTTTCATAGAAATATCTTTATCTTCAATATCTTTAATTAAGTATTGTAATAAACCTTCATAATCAAGCTCTCTATATTGTTTGGGAGTTTCATTAGCAGTATATTTTGCAATTATATCTTCAGTTGTAAAAAAGTCAGATATATTTGCTTTTGATACAACCTTCTTGCCATAAATTTTATCATAATATTTAACTATTGTCAAAAGTTTTTTTGATTTGCCAAATTCTGTAAAATAATCAAGGCGAATTAATATATCGAGCTGATTTGTTCTCAATAATGTTTTAGATTTCATATCTATTAGTAGAGATAAGAAATCTGTGTAATTGTTTTGTTGTGACAAAGTATAAAGTTCTTGAGCTATATCTGCATTTATATATTTGATTGAAGATATAGGTTGAGATATAGAATTTTCCCCATTGATTTCAAATTTAATATTTTTATTTCTAAATTTAATTTTATCAAGTGTAATATTGAAATATTTTAATTCTTGTTTAAATAATGCAATTTTATCTTTATTTTTCTTTTCATTATACTCTTGTAATTGAGTTTCAAAAAAAATTAAAGGATATTCTGCTTTCATATAAGCACCTCTTAAAGAATCATAACTCATACAAAAACTGTGTGAGGCGTTAAATCCGTACGCACTACTATCATCTATTATTTTCCAAACCTTTTCTGATTTTTCTTTAGCTTCATCTTTTGTAATTTTGTCATATTCTATAAATTTTTTACTTATATTTTTTATAAATTTGGGCTTAATTTCTTTAAATACACTTTCTCTTTTTTTACTTATTGATTTTAAAATACTATAATTTTTATCATCTGGAAATCCCGCAAATGATAATACAGCCATAATCGTTTCTTGATACAAAATAAAACTTTCATCTACTCCACTATTCCTGATAATTTTATCAAAACTAGGGATATTATAAGAAAAATGTTCTCTATTTTCAAATATTTTATACATACTTTGGAAAGAAGGTCTTATTCCAGCTATAAAAGCACACAGTTGTTCAATGTTTTTAGGCTTATATTTCATTACCTTTTTAACAGTATTTGGTTTTTCTACTTGGTTTATACCCATTGTATATCCATTCGCATATATATTCCATACTTTTTTATTATTGTTAGTTAGAGATATTAATTCATCTTGAGACATAGATTTTATATCAGCTTTTTTAGCCATAATATAATTAGTTTTTGCTACATCTACTTTTAATAAATCATTTTTCAGAAAGTTAAAATCCTCAGCTGCCTTACCATCCATCAAACAGACCAAAGTTTCTTTTTTGGTTGATTCAGTTTTAACTTTTATCAATCCTATTTCTTCTTCGATATTTTTATTATAAATTAAATAACCACAAGGATGTGCTTTTTTATCTGATATAATACCTTGATATATTATACTTTCTTCATATAAATTCAAATATTTTTTATCTATATAGTCTAATACTGAAATTGTATCTTTTTCATCATCTTCCAAATAAGATAAATCTTTTTCATATTCTCCAATTTGGGAACTTACAATATTTGCTATTTTGAAATCAAGGTCTTTAGCTTTCGCATACATTTTAAATGCTGATTTCTTTTTGAAAGTTCCATACGCAATCATAGGATAACTATGTTTTTCCCCAAATATAATATTTTGAGCTTCTGCAAAGACTTCTGGATTTCCTAAATTAAAGTCTATATCCGGTAATGATTTTGTTTCTAATATTCTACTCTTACTCATAAATCTTTCTGGAAACATTTTTACTTTTGCAGAGATTCTATCAATTTTGGTAAAATTTAATAGATTATTTATATAAAACGAAACTGCCGAACCTCTTCCACTATCTGTAATTATTCCCCCTAATTCAATTCCTTTATTGATTATTTCATAATCTAATAAAAAATAATCAGTCATATTTGTATCGAATACAATTTTTAATTCTTTTTTAATTTGAGTTTTATATAACCCATATTTTTTTTTAGGTATTTTATTTTTTCTTTTATTCCATTGTGATAATATAATTTGTTTTAATTTATTATTTTTTTCACCTTGTGATAAATTCGGATATAAAGTTGGTAATTTAATTCTATTTGAAAAAATATCTATATTATCTAAATTCTCAAAATTCAATAGTAAATTAGTATTTTCTAAAGCCAATTCTATTTCCGTATTATTAAATATATTTTGATTTTGAAATCTTTTAAAGGCTGTTTTATAATCAGGATAGTCCATATAAAATTCACCTTCGTTATCATATTTGATACCTTTAGATAAGAGAACTTCTTCTCTCTCTTTTTTTTGATCGGGATAAATATAATGACTATCCATTCCCGCTATTATATTTATCCCATATTTATTATGTAAGTTTAATATTTTTTTATTAACTTCCAATTGCAAAGACATAGGTTGATATTGAATTTCTAACATAAAATTATCTTTAAATTTATTATATAATTTTAAAATAATTTCTTCTATATTTTCATATTTCCAAAAGGCTACACAAGCCGAAGTTATAAAAACATCATTCTCTGGTAAAGACATTATTAAATCTAAATCTAATCTTGGTTTATAATAATAACCTGTTTTATTAGCTTCTGATAACACTAAATTAATTGCTTTTCTTCCTTTATTTGTTTTAGCAATTATTATCATATGAGAATTTGTAGCATCTTTTTCAAATCTATTTTTTACCCAATAAGCTTCAACACTATATATAAATTTTAAATTATATTTTTTAGCAATTTTAAATGCTTGAAAATAATTTCCTTGGAGACCATGTTCACCTGTTGAAAGAATATTATGATTTAATTCGATCGCTCTTTTTGCATAATCTTCATATTTTACAGACGAATCTGCACCATATAAATTGCTCATATCTGAATGTCGGTGATAATTTTGATAAATTTTCATTTTTATTCACCTTCTAATTCTTTTTTATTTAATTTTAGAATATCATAATTCATATTATTAATTCTTTTTTTATTCATTAATAATCTCCTTTCTTATCCTCATCGACAAACATCTCTATCTGACTCAAATATTCATCCCAGCAAGGATTTAATTTCCTACTATATCCGCTAAGAGTATAATAATAATAACTATCCTTATCAGTAATCTTATTCCAGAAAAGTTTATCATCTTTTGTTTTTTCATATTCTAATTCTTTAATAACTAATTCATTAAGATCTTTTGTTATATCTTCAATTAATTCATCAAATATTTCTTGTGTTACATCAAACCACATATAACCATTGTCAATTGAAAATTTATCATTTACTTCTTTGGGTAACATATCAAATGAATTAGCCTCAATAGATTTATTTAGATATTGTTCTATTTCTTTTTCCTTATATTTGAAGTTTTTTAGCCACATAGTAATAGGAGTTTTTAATTCTACTACCATATCTCTTCTGATAACTGTTCGAGTTTTTATCTTCCCATTTTTTTGCTTATATGTTATATTACAAAATTTTAAAAAATCATATCCTATTTTAATTTTATCTATTGGAACACCCATTTGATGTAATCCTAAAGCATATAATTTTAATTGTCCAATTTCTTTTTCTAATTTCTCACCTTTATATATAGAAGATGTTTTAAAATCTAATATATGATAAATGCCATTTTTTTTAAATGTACAATCTATGTATCCTTGAAACAAATATTTACCAATATTAATTAATATAAATTTTTCAATTGCTACTTTGCTTGGAATAGAAATAAAATTTTTAAAATAATGTTTTATACTATTTTCGTATTTATCAGCTATTAAGGCATTTTTCTCTTCGTCATTTCTATCATATTTTAATTCTGCCATTTCCATATCAAATAAATTATTATTATATTGAGTTATACAATCTTTATATTCTATTCTATTTTCATAAACATCTTCTAAAGTCCCGTGGCAAAAATTCCCAGATATTCCGTAAATCGTGGTGCCATCTATATCAGGCTTTTCTTTTCTGATATAATGCAATAAATATTCATAAGAAAAATCTCTATATTTTTTATATCTTGACCAAGACCAAATTCTTGATTTATTATATTTTATTTTAATTTTTTCTAATTGCTCATTTGTTTTTCTACCCATTATTGTCTCCTTTTAAATATATTTTATTCATATTTTCTGTAAACTTTATTCTACTGTCAAATAATTTCTTAAAATCCCAATTCATAGCATCCGCAGGACTATCTTTCCCACCTAATATGTTAATTTTATCA
>Ga0207997_1002168_pt1 | contig 10051 bp, 19 predicted proteins | sample AntAceMetag02UKN_FD_184777 | JGI IMG/M metagenome (GOLD analysis project Ga0207997, IMG submission 184777) | Saline lake microbial communities from Ace Lake, Antarctica - Antarctic Ace Lake Metagenome 02UKN (SPAdes) (version 2) | ecosystem: Environmental > Aquatic > Non-marine Saline and...
GATATCGTCTATTTCATTGGACAGATGAACCGATTGGGTGTCGTCCTTGTAAATGAGTGCCTTCTTATTATCATAATTCTCGTTCTCGATGAGCAATCTCTTATTGGTTTGACTTGTCCTGATTCGTTCATTGAAACTGCTCAAATCTATAAGTGGCTTTATCTCATCTATTTTGTTGAACCTAATCTCAAGTTCTTTCCTCTTTTGTTCCATGTCTGCAATGGTTTCGTTCGCTACACTTATCTGATGACGAATGCTGTTTTTATCAGCCATCAACTCCCGTTGGTTGTCGTTGAACACTTCAGCCATTTTCAGTTCATCATACAATTCTGTCAACGGTTCCTCTTCAGGTACATCTATGTTATACGTCAGCCCGTTCAGTTCACCTTTTCTCTGGGCCAGTACCCTGTTCACGGTGGTTCTCTCTTCATACTTGGTCTTTCGGCTCCTGTCAAGTTCAGTGAAATCTAAACCGACCAGTCCCTTCAATATGTCTCGTTGTCTGGAAGAGGATTCGGTGGTGAACGCCAGTGGGTCAAAGGTCAATTTGGAAGCCAATGCGTCCAGTATGGATTGTGGGCTCTGGTAAACCAAACCGTTCTCATCAGTGACTTTCAATGACCCGCCACCTGTCGGTGTAATGGTTCGCTTGACTGACAACGTTCCAAGGTCACATTCAATTGTGGCTTTCTCTTCCCCGATCCTGACAGGTAACTTTCCCTGTGCTTTCTTACCTGACAATGCCATGTAGATTGAATCCAGTACAGATGACTTGCCTGCTGTATTCTTCCCCCCGATAACTACCATGTCACCTTTGGGGGTGATCTCGATGGCTTTCAACCTTTTCACGTTTTCTGCTTTTAACTGGACTATTTTCATATTTATTCCTCCGTTACATCCTTTCCTTCTTTTATCGTATATCTCCCTGTAATATCTCCTTCTACTTCGGTCTTGATAGAGTTGAGCTTGTTCATGAAATCCACCTTATTCATTGTACCTTGTCCTTTCACTGAGGACCAGTAAGTTTGTTGGTGGTCATAACATAGCATGAAATATAAATGGTACTGCATACACTTGGTCATCTCTTTCGCATTAACTCGTTTATGGGTTCCTGGGTTCACCCCAAATCCACCATCCCAACACATGGGACAGATTGTGTAACCCTCGTTCAGCATCGCATAGGTTTTCCTGTCCTGCGACCCTTTATTGGGGTTCCCTGATGAATGTCCACCAGTTGGTTTATTAGGTGTGCTTGGTTTTGAATCCCTTCCCTCTTGCGACCCTATCAACACGAAATCGTCCATGAAATTGTCAGACAATCCGCCTGTGAACTCTACTATAAACTCTTGTATGGCTTTTGCCACTGTTGTTCCTTCAGTGTGATCGCATGTAGCTCGCACAACCCCAACCGACTGAAATTGTTGTGTTTTCCCGTTCTTTTTAGGCGTTATCGGATACTCGACCTGTAGGCTTACCATGTCCGTCATCTCCAATTCTGAATCCACATACTATTCCAGATATTTAACCTTTATGTTGAAAGTATTATATACTACTAATTGCATTTTCATTATCATGCATAAACCATTGTCGGGGGTCATCCGGTGTCCCCTTTGCGAAGAATGGAATGAATATAAGATGGAGGAATGTGTACAATGTGGAACGTACCTACATACAAGCAAACAATCTCACTTGGATCTTGCCACCCGAACGTTAAATTTGAGAGAACAGGACTGAATAAATGGGTGGTGAGCACGAATGAAATCCTATGATTATGGACCTTGGGGGGCTGATGATCCTGTGTACTTTTTGAGAGGTCCGGCTGATGATCCTGTGTACTTTTTGAGAGGTCCGGCTGATGATCCTGTGTACTTTTTGAGAGGTCCTTTTGAATGGATACCAGATGATTGGGAACTTGACATACCTGGAATGAAAACTATTACTATGGTTGAATGGGAGGAAGATGAATGAATTGTCCTGGCTGTTATTGGTTGTTATCCTATGATGGAGATTCATATCATTGCCATAATTCGAAATGTAAATATTCGTTTCCAATATATGATAAATCACTTGCAGATGAATTTTATTTTATAATATGGGGATTTTACCCAAACCATGAGGAAATAGAAGGTGAGTGAATGACAAACTATAAGGATAAACAGATAGAGCGAATGATTAAACAGATGCAGGGGTGCATGGATGAAAAACATATCTATAAAGCATTCCATAAAGCGAACGATATAGTGGTAACATGGATCAAAGAATACTCGAACCCAAAGATCCCTATTACTTCTATTAGAGGAATAATAAAAGAATATAATCAGGTTATGCAATTCTGTGAACCCATATCACCTGTGGGGAGAAATGAAGATTCTAAAGAAACCAAGAGAGAAGCAATACTGTGGGAGGCCCTGCTTGATGGGTCCTTTGATGAAAACCTCAAGGAACTGGGTATTTCAGAGGACGCACTATTCCAACTATATTTGGGTCCTGATAGTCAAAAACTCATAGAGGTAGTTTGTGATTTTGAGAAGGAGGAAGAGGAATGAAATGGGGGGCCATAACTAACAATGTTTTGATAACAACTTTAGGGGATAGCCCACGTATGCGTATTTTGGCGTTCTTAATGGAAAACCCGTTTGATTGTTACACCATGGGCAACATCGCTAAATATGTTGGAATGACAAGGCAATCAGTATATAAAAATATTAAACCATTAATAGCTGTCGATTTGGTGCATAACACTGAAAGGATTGGTAATACTAATCTATACCAATTTGCAAACAGTCATCCGGCGGAGGCTTTAGAAACATTTGCTACTGACTTGGTAATGGCTCTATCGGAGGAAGAAGAATGACGGAATATTTTACCGATTCTGGCATAATGGATAAGATGGTGCGAAGGTTCCTCATTTTCTTGCAGGAGAAAGAAGATAAACAGGAAATCGAACAAGCCATTGAATGGATTGACCAATACGGGGTGGAGTGGTCTGACTTTGAGAAAGATACCGAGGTGAAAGAATGAGTACATGCTATTACATGGTCAAAGGAGAAGAACGAGTGTATGTAGGTAGTAATACCATACTAGACGATATTGATGGCCTTCACGATGCCTTAGAACGCATACATGGGGAATGTTGGGTAGAAAGAGAGATTGTAGAGATAGATAATAAGAAAGTTGCAGACCTTACATGGGATGATTATAAACTCATAATGAGGGAGGTGGATATATGTGATGATGCAATATCGCTTTTTGAGCATCCGTACCTATTGGCCTTTTTTCTCCTTCATGATAAGGATTGGGACGAATGGGATCTTAAAACCGATTACGACTTACGAGAGAATAAATAAACAGGAGGACAATCATAATGGAACAAATACCAGAACACACAGCAAGACCGATTAATCGGTTGGACCCTTTGAACCCTAACGGGTATAAACGAATATTGTTCATAGCAGATATACATAGTGGGAGCAGGGTTTCAATACTCCATCCTGACTTTGTATTTGACCCAGGAGAATCCACTGAATCGTCTATCGCACTTAACCCTATCCAGAAAATCTTATGGGATGAATGGATGAACATGGTAAAGAAGGTGGGTAAAGTTGATAAGGTCGTATTTGTTGGGGATGGTGTGGATGGGGTCAATAAATTCAGTGAAGGGACGGGAACATGGTCCACTAGTATGGATGAACAGATAGACAATGCGGAGATGTTGATTAACGAGATAGATTTCAAAAGCATTGACGGGGTCAAAGGGAGCATGTACCATACTAAAGACAATATAAATTGTGATGCTGAACTCATAAGACGATTGGGTGGTCCTAAGATCGACTGGGATCTGAACCTGGAAGTTGAGGATTTGAATTTCCATGTCAGGCATGTGGTAGGAACTACTCGATCCGTGTTCATGTACCGGCCAACCAAGATAGCTCGGGAGATGCTGACCCTGATGCAGAATAAGAAGAAGATGGGTGAGTATGATTTCGTGGTCAGGGCTCATGTCCATACTGAGATGTATCTTGACATGATAGGTAGCATGGGTATGGCAGGGTTCACGTTACCCTGCTGGAAAGGTAGGGATGATTATGTGAAACGTCAGATCAACGATAGTGCAGACCACGGCTGGTATCTCTTTGATATAGATGGTGATAGGTTCACCAGGTACAATAAAACGTTCCACATCAGTCCTGAGTTCAATGTCAGGAAAGTGGTAGCATGAAATATCCTATCCTGTCTGAACGATGCATCAAATGTGATACTTTGATGATAGTGGATGAAGATTTGGGCGTTCCTGTCTGCCCGCATTGTAGGGGGTCATAATTTGGGTAGCTACAAACTAACAGATGACGAGGTTCGGGAAGTTATCAACTGGAAGGATATTGAGAAGTTCATTGCCCCTGAGAGATGTGGCTATGGTATGAAGTTCACTGACATACAAAAGAACTTCCTCATTTACTTTTTCCGCATCCGCCCCCGAAAGGAAAGAGCAAGGATTGGAGCTAAACTGTTTCCAGGTGTCAAGTTCCGAACCCTGACCAGATATGTGGCTGAATGGGAGATCGAAGGAAGATTTGAATGTAAGAGGTGATAATTTGAGAACACCGTACTCTATCTATCTATCTATCTATCTATCTAGTAAGTCATTTGTACTGCATTACAATTACATTACATTACATTACGTAATGCATTACATTATGGGGACACACACATGGTTGAGCGGGTAACAGTCTCATTCAGGTGCGATCCCCCTGTGTGGAAAGCCTTTGGTGAAGTCTGTAAAGGCAAGCGAGGGCGTGTCTTAGAACAACTCATCAGTGGGCACATAGGAAGTACACTAGCGGATAAGAAGTCGCAGAAATTACAAATGGAGGAAAAAGCCGTTCAACTGCAAAAAGAGATTGCTAATCTCGGGAATGTAATCAATACGGGGGAACAGATTACAAAAGAAAGGATTGCATTACATTGGCCCCAGTTCAGGAAGAGTTTCACCATCAAACAGGATTGTTGGAAGGGAGATACCGATGGCGTGGGGTTCTTTAAAGAACATGGACTGAGCATCACTTTTGATTATATCTTCGGTGTCTGGGATGAGATGGAGGGGCTTGAATGACTGATCTTCCTGATTGGTGGCCGTACGACAAGCAATACGAAATAATGGATTGTCTCGAAGGAATGAAACAGCTACCGAACAAATGTGTTGATTTGGTACTAACAGATCCACCTTATGGTGTTGGTGTTGATTATGGTGATACTTATGATGACACTGAAGATAATTTAAAAGAGTTCATTCCCAAGTTTATGGAACAAGTATTAAGAGTTGGTAAAAGAGCTATGATAACTCCTGGCTATAATAATATTTATAAATATCCAGAACCAAAACACATCATTATATGGTATAATTCAGCAGGTTCTTCATTATGTTCATGGGGTTTCAGTTGTTGGCAACCTATACTTTGTTATGGTAAAGACCCATATTTACAAAATCGTTTAGGTGGTAGGAAAGATGTCATTGAGAACATAGAAGTATCTGATAAAGTTGGACATCCATGCCCCAAGCCTTTAAGATTATGGGAACAGATAATTAAACGGGGTAGTGTAAAAGATACAGATATAATCTTAGACCCATTCATGGGGAGTGGAACTACATTACTCGCAGGTAGAAAGACCAATAGATTAGTGTTAGGATTTGAGCTTAACCCAGACTATGAAACAGTAATCCAGAAACGAATGATGGAAGAGATACCAGAGATTGAGAAGTGGTTTTAATGACAGACAAAGAAGTAGTTTACCAGAAATGGGAATCAGTCCTGTTATCAAAGTCAACAGAGATAAGAGCCATAGCAGACACGTTCCCTGATACCCGTAGCGTTGTCATTGATTATCAGAATATACGTGACCCCGAGTTACAGGAATGGATTGCTAACGATCCTGAGACATGCATCCAAGTGGGGGAGGCTTACATTCAATCGTTACTGGAACCTGACCAGAAAGCAGGGTTGAACCTGAGAATTTGTAATCTTTATAACCATCTGGATAAACGGATACGGGACTTGAGAGCAGAGGATTTGGCAAAGTTCAAGACCATTGAAGGAGAAATAAGAAAGGTTACAGATGTCAAGGATAGACTGGTAATTGGTGTATTTGAATGTACCAGTTGCGGGTTCAGGCAAGAGATCGTGCAGGATCGGATCAATTACCTGGAACCCCTGGACTGCCCGAAAGACATGGGAGGTTGCGGGAAGAAACACGGAGCGACCACGTTCAAGTTCGTGATAGCAGAATCATTGTTCATAGATTCTCAAAAGATATTGTTACAGGAGAAACGAGAGGATTTAAGAGGACACCAGCAACCAAAGTCTATCGAACTTCACTTATCAGATGACATGGCAGGGGAATGGACACCTGGAGACATCATAAGGGTAAACTCTGAAGTGGGGTCCAAACAAGAGGGGGGTAGGCAAAGCAAGTTATCCACCTTCACCAAGTATCTTGACGTGAACTATATCGATACTGAGAACATTGAAGGGTATCATATCAGTTATACAATGGAAGAGATAGACGAAATCATAACAAAGATGAAAGGTGAAGTTGTTGAGACATTGGTGGAATCGTTTGCCCCGAACCTGATTGGGTTGGATAGACTGAAACAGGTTCTACTTTATCAGTTGGTAGGTGGTACGCGGGGTCAGGGTTACAGGGCCGATCTCATGACCGTCATTGTAGGAGATCCCGGGACCGGGAAATCGAAAGTGTGTGAGTGGGCTTGTTCGTTGATACCTGGGAGTGTCATTTTAGATGCATCTGAAGGGAACATAACCCCGAACGGGTTGAAAGCTACCGCCATTAAAGAGAACGTGACAGAGTTCGGAGAAGGTAACTGGACACTTGAAGCGGGGGCGTTGGTCATGGCCCATCAAAAGATGTTCATGTTAGATGAATGTCACCTGGCAAAGAACGAACTGATTGGAGCCTTGCATGTCCCGATGGATGAACAGAAATTTGCAATCGCCAAAGCGGGGTTGAATAGGACCTTCATCTGCGAGTTCTCCGGGATGTTTGTCATGAACCCTCAAGAGGGTAGATTTATAATTAATGAAGAGAGAGGGACCAATGATAGACTGAAACCGTTAATTGATTTGATAGATACCAAGAAATTCACTGCACCGTTTGATGATAGGATAGATTACTGGTGTGCGGTGTATGACCCTGAAGATGAAGAACGGGATAAGAAGGTAGCCGACCAGATCACCAGACATAAACGGAAAGAGATACAGTCGGTGTTATCCCGGGAAGAGATAAGCAAATACATTGCGTACGTGAAAGACACATTCCATCCTATCATACCCGAATCATTGGACGAGTTGAACAGGACCGAGTATGTGAAACTGAGAAAGAAAGGTATGGAAGGACCAGGGGCTTACACCCGTCACCTGATCTCTGTTCAACGGTTTGCCGAAGCATCCGCCAAACTCAATATGCGTGATGAAGTAACCGAAGGCGACTACCGACTAGGCGTTACCCTCGTTACAGAGAGCCTACGGACATTAACCGCCGGTGTCAGTGGTGAAGTCAACCCTCATGCTCAAATCCGTGGAGCGTCCCTTAATAAGCAAGGAAAGTATGAAACCATTCAACGGATTATTTTAGAACTGAGTGAAGCAAACGAGTTCAAGGGAGCCCCAGATATGGAATTGGTAATCCGATGTGAGGAAGAAAGGATAGAAAACTACGAAAGGTTAATAAACGATTTAAGCGATAGAGGTAACATAATCTATAGCCAGAAAGACGGAATTAAAACATGGAGGGTAAATAAATGAGCGAAATGGAAGGAGAAATGACTGGAGGTGTTAATGTTGATATGCATACATATAGATCGGGATGAAAGAACACAAACAGAGGAGATATTCTGTTTGGTTCATGACAAACCATTTGAGGATGATAATGAAATAGACAATACTTTGGTTATTGTTACATCGTGGGATGTAGATGATACCTTAGAGGGTCCTATTGTGTGGGAAAGGTATGATTTCGATGAATCGGGTAATTTTATATTTATTGATACCGATTATAGGATATATGCACCTGAAGAGGAATATGATAAAAGGAAAGGAGAGTAAACAAATGACCTTGGAAATAAATAAAAGAAGCAATTACGAATATGATGTGGTATTGGATGGCGACAAGATAGGTGGATTAATTTCCACTTCAATGCTGAAATGGACTTATGTAACGCATAAGGACACTCCGTTATATGAGGCTGAAGCGGTAAAGATTCGAGATAAACTAAAGGAGTTGAATTAAATGAAACATGAATGTCCAAGGTGCGGGTACAACCATTGTTATGCTATGAGTTCCACCGAAAAAGTGGATTCGTTTAAGAACAAGATTGTTAATGTGGTTTATCATTGTAAAAGATGTAACAGGAAATTCGGAAGGAGGTTTGAATATATGAACGAACAAGACGAGGACGAAGAACTATCACGATTTATAGGCGATGCTGACCCGCCATCGTTGACGGGAGAGATAACTGGTGATGATCCTCCATTCGCTGAGACGAAAATGGAATTTGAGAAGGCGGGAACCTTTAACGTGTTCAACGATGTTGTGTATGCTCGGTTATCTCCATTGGACCTTGAGTATATTGAGAAACTGATTAAGGCCGATCTTGAGCAGTGTTGTGACATTAACAAGATCCGTAATTATATCAAGACATTCAACTATTTCAAGGATACCCGGGAAGAATATATTGTGAGGAGGAATAAGACGAAATGACTAAAGACAAGTTTCTCTATGAGATAAGAACAGGACTTGGATTTTTTTATGCAACTGGATTGGACCCAACAGAAGCATACAATAAGCTCAAAACTTATTGGGATAAAAAAGATTATGGTTTTTATAAAGATCGTGAACTCGAATATATCAAAGTGAAAGGAGTTATAAAAGGATATGACAGAGAAGATCAGAATTTCTATGAAGGGAGGTAGGACAAAATGATAATCAAAGAGATCAATATCATACCTGAACATGAACAAGAAGTCACTCGATACAGATGTGATATATGCGGGGATTACCATGATGAGTTGGGTAAAAAGAACGAAGCGTACTATAAAAGTTTTAGATGGTCAAATAGATTAAATTATGATAGTGGACATTCTTACCCTGAAGGTGAGAGCATGGAAGGAGAAGCCTATGACATCTGTTTTGAATGTATGAAGACCAAGGTAATGCCTCACCTTGAGAAGTTAATAGGAAAACCTCCAAGGAAAACAATATTTGATTATTAAAAGGAAGGCAAGTAAATGAGAACATACGTGAACTGTAACAGGGAAGCTGTCCCGGGTCATTATCTATGCAAGCATTGTAAGGATCATCGTAACAAACGATGGAGGTGGAATGGATGAGTAGAGAAATAAAGTATAGGGCTTGGGATAAAAAGGAAAAGAGAATGTGCAATGTGACAGGTTTGGATTTTGGGGACCCGTACCCTATAGAGTATGAATATAATGCTGAACACTATGCAAGTCCTGAAGAGGATATGGAACTTATACAATATATAGGTATGAAGGATAAAGAAGGGAATGATATATGTGAGGGAGATATAATAAGAAAGAAGGACCATAACCCCTGCTCAAAGTGTGGCTATGATGGTGAGATGATTGCTAAGATAGAATGGTCTGAAGAGGATTTATGCTTTGAATTAATAAATAAAGATGGTGAAAGCTCGTTATCTCTTTACGATCAGGATGAAATAGAAATTATTGGAAACATTTATGAGAACCCAGAACTGTTAGAGGTGGTGTGAATGATATCGCATGAGACACTAGAAAGAAATGTATGTAGCATTTGTGGGGCTATATGGTATGGGTCTGAACCCCAGACATGTCCTTATTGTCCAGAGGGTAAATCTCGGTTAGAAAGGATTGCAAGCGATAAGTGGGTGGTATGAATGGGATTAAGAACCGAACTGGAACTCCGTAACCTCCACTATAAAATATTGGATAGGAAGAGTAATAGAAAAAGAATAGATGAACTGAAGGGGTTTAGGGACACG
>Ga0207997_1002170_pt1 | contig 10040 bp, 14 predicted proteins | sample AntAceMetag02UKN_FD_184777 | JGI IMG/M metagenome (GOLD analysis project Ga0207997, IMG submission 184777) | Saline lake microbial communities from Ace Lake, Antarctica - Antarctic Ace Lake Metagenome 02UKN (SPAdes) (version 2) | ecosystem: Environmental > Aquatic > Non-marine Saline and...
TGTTGTAATTACTGGTGCAGTATATGTTGGATATGCTAATGCTGTTCCATTATTATATAAATCTGCAACTTCCCTTATTGTTAATGTTCTATTCCAATATCCAAATTCATCCATTCCTCCAACAAAAGGTTTATTAGTTTTTGATGAAGCACATGCTCCAATTATAGTATTTCCACCATCCATATTTGCTATTGAAGTTACTGTTGGTGCTCCCATATTAACTCCATCTATATATACTCTTGATGATGAGGCTGTTGAACCATCCCTAGTAACTACAATATGATGCCAACTTCCATTAAAAAGAGTTACAGGATAACCTGTATTAAATTCAAATGCACCTTTAACAATTCCATCATTTAATCCTATTTTATTATATCCCATCATAATTCCCCAATATCCTGCTACTGCTGCATTTGCTATTATATTATTATAACCTGCTGAATTTGTTGAATTAACCCAGACACTAATACTAAATGATTTTCCATCTACTGTAAAATTAGTTGGATCTAAATCAAATATTTGAACTGTTCCATCAAAATTAATAGCCGAATTTATTTTTCCTGCATGCCAACTACCATTATCTATTCCGGTTCCTGTTGCATCAAGAAATCCTCTGCTATCTATTGCATTTGCACCAGAACCAGTATCAAAAGGATAATAAACTTTTAATCCATTCATAAGTGTTGAACTTCCATCCCAAGTTGCCCATTCTTCCATAACTATTCCTTGAGATTTTATAATCCATTCATAACTATCTTTATCATTTTTAGTTCCTTCAATTTTAACATTATAATTTCCTGCTTCTAATTCTTCTCCTAATTTATATTCTTTCCAAGTTGGTATATTTTCTTTATGAGAACCTGTTAAAACTTTTTTACAATCTGTTTTTTCTGTATAATAACTATCATTTTTTGGAATATATATTTCCTTTTCTGTGCATTTTGTTTCATAATCATTAACATCAATTTCTTCTGTTCCTGTTTGAATAGAAAACTTTGAAGATTTAATTGAACCTAATGTTTGAGAATTATCTTTATTAATTTTATAGAAATAAATATCATCAATTAAACTTCCTTTGGTTGTTAAATTTATTATTAATTCAGCAGAACAATCAGTTCCACAAGTATTTGTATTCTTTTCTAATTCTCCTTTCCAAAGAATACTTCCCAATCCAAAAACATTTTCTATTTCAATATTTTTATATCCTGCTCTCCCTATGGTTTCTTTTACTACTTTGGTATTATCAAACTCAAAAGCTGAAACAAATGAAATTGATATAAGCAATACTATTAAAACTAAAAAAGATGCCCTTAGAATCGCTCTATGCGATTGTTTATTTTCTATCCTCGCTGTTTTTTCCATTTTATACACCAAATGCTCCACCTCCACCCTCTGCACTAGCTTGTCTAGTAAACATTAAGATTCCACCAATCACTGCAATTATTAACATAATAAATGGTGAATGTAATATTAAATAACTCATAGTTGTTTGTTCTTGTAATCTTGTAGCTAAGTCATCATCTCCAGTATAAATATCTTGAAACATATTACTCATAATTATACATAAGAATACTAATAATATCATTAATGCTAAGTATAATCCTATGAATGCAGGGTGTGGGTTATATCCAACAACAAGAACAAATACTAAAGTGAATACTAATGCTAGAATATATCCTATTGCAATTATCCAAGGTAATGCCTGAACAACTTTATTTGCATTTCCAAAAGTATATTCTCCTACTTCAGAAAGATTAGTTTCACCAACCATTCCTAACTCTTGCATTATTGGAGTTATTTCATCACTTGCAATATCAACTACACTAACAACCATAACTGCTATAAATCCTACAACTAAGATAGTCATTAAGATTAAGAAGAATATTATTATTCCTATTGCTCCTTTCTTACCTTTGTTTTTCATCATCATATTTTTAATTTTTTTAATTTAATTTCTCTAATAAGTTCTGGATATTTAGTATATTGATTAAACATTGCTTTGGTTATTCTTGAAGGTTTTATATCAACACCCTCTTGGTTAGATTTATACCTACTTAGATCTTGAACAAACTTCTTAAAGTCTGCATCTGTTCTTAATACTTCACTTCTTTTTAGATTCATATTTGCCATTAAAGTTGTTCTCCTGGAAATATTCCTCTATTTAACATTCCTTGAAATTCTTTATCGTGGTAGAACTCAACAAAGAAACTTATCATTAATACTATAACTATTATTGGGGACATTGACATGAAGATTACAAACAATGTAAATATAACCTTAGCAAATAATTCTGCAGGTAAGAATGAAAATGCAATATTAGAAGATAAATATAATATAGCTACAAATAAAAAGTAAGAAAATAACCATAGAACTAATCTAAAATGTTTAAGATAATTAATAGAAAGTATTCTTCCATATTCATCCTTAGCATTTTCTTTAGGAAGATAACCCATTCCAAAGAAAGTAATAAATAAAGTAAAGATTAAGATACCTAATAGGCCAAGATAAATAGTAGCTTGTGAAGAAGTTAATTCCTTTCCAAAGTAATTTATTTCATAACATTCATCTCCACTTTGAGTATTAGTTCCATCAGAACATTCTATATTATGACAATAAGTTCCAAACTCAGAATAGTTTGCACCACCTATTGAAAAATTAAATGTTTGTGATGATTTTATTCCTTTTTGATTAATTGTTATTAAACTTCCAGGAGCATTTATGGTAGTAAGATTACAACTTGTTGCATTGTTAGATGTTATAGAAAAATCTAAGTCTGTATTTTGTTTATGTGTTGGATAATCTAAAGCACTAACTAATGGTAAGATGATTAGAACTATCATTAATAAAAGGAAACATTTATTCATCTTCCACCCCAGAATCCTTTCTTCTCAGGCATCTGTGATTTTCCACCAATAACTTCTGAAATATTGAAGTGCCTTCTTAAACTTCCTCTTTCCTCTCCCTTCCATGCCCTGTTATGTGTTGCTTCAACTAATGCTTCTAGTTGTGTGAATATCATTTCAAACTCTCTTAAATTTAATTTAGTTTGTTCTGCTTTAATCTTTGTAATTTCATATTCAATTTGTGGTTCTATTTCTTTTAATACTTCTTGTTTTATTTCATTAATATCAACTTCTTTTTCCATTAATTCTTTATTCATTTTAATCTTCTTTATCTTTTCATTTATTCTTGATTGTAATATTGCTTGGCATTCTTCTAATGTTGGTGTTCTAAAATATATTTCATACTTCATAAACATTAAAGCATTAAGAGCTAAACAAAACTTTAACATTCTTCTAGCAATCATCTTATCATCAAAGTTAGAAAGTAATGTTTCCTTGTTAATATAACCATTCATTATCTGCATAATTTTATCTACACCTTCTTCAGTAAGAACTCTCTTTTTACTATCTGCAATATTCATCCATTCTAAAATACCATCAGAGTTTGGTTTAAGAATATCTTGTTTTAGTAAGTGATATATTTTTGTTAGTGTTGCTTCTACATCTAACTGTGCTTCAGCTAGGTTTTGTTCTTGTTCTTCCATTTGATATTGCATTTGGTTGTTCTGATTAGCTACCAAGTTTCCTTGCTGTGCAGCTTGGTGAACACCAACTCTTTCTGCAACTTCATTGTATTCTTCTTCCATTATAATTTAAATCCTTTCTTTTTTTTAATAGGTGGTTTTAATTTCTTTAAGGATTTTAAAACCATAGTTGTTCCTTTTACTTTTCCCATTACTGGTAATGCTGTTCCTACATTTGAAACTCCTGTTGCAAAACCTGTTTTAATTCCTGCTGATCCAGGTGCTAATGAAGTTGGAATAGCTCCAGTAACTGCTAATCCTGTAATTCCACTTAAAGTAATACCAGTCATTGTATCTTTTTTCTTCTTTGCCATCTTATTTTAATAACTCCTTAGCTTTTTTTCTTAACTTATTATTATAAACAATTTTTTTTGCTTTTTTATCTATACTCATTCTCATCTTTAATTCCTTTAATGCTTTTGGTTCTTTAGTTGCCATTATTTTTTCTTACCTCCCTTTTTCTTTTTCTTCTTAGCTTGTTTAAATATTTGAATCTCTTGAACTTCCTTTCCACCTTTCTTTAATCTTCTCTTTCTTGGTTCAATAAATAATGTTCCTTTCTTAGTTATCTTTGTTCTAAATCCTGTAATTTTAGTTACTTTAGATTTAGGAACTTTAAATGTTGCACCTAAACTTTTACTTGCAAATGTCTTACCTAATTTAAATGCTCCTCTTTCTGTTCTTGATATTCCAACTATTCTAAACTTACCAAACCTTCTTCCAAATACTTTAAATGTTCCTGATGTTTTTTTAGGTTGTTTAAATCCTTTTCCTTGATATACTCCTGGCATTTTTGGTGGTTTGTAGCTTCTTCTTGAAGAACTTGAAAAATAAGAACTTGAAGGAATAATTGAAGAATAAGATTTAGAACTAGATTTTGAAGAAGAATATCTAGGAGTTACAGAAATTAATTTATTTGAAGAACTACTTGAGGTTGAAGAAATTTTTGAAGATTTTGAAACACTTGAAGGAGAACTATAATACTTTAAAGAACTTGAAGAAGGAACATAAGAATAACTTTTTGATACTGGAACATTAGAAGTTGTTGAAGTAGTAACAACTGATGGTGAATTATTTGAATAAGGGATTAAAATGTTTGGAGTTGGAGTTATTCCACTATAACTTGGACTTCCAGAATATCCTCTAGAAGAAGCTAATGTAATTACATTTGGAGATACTGAACCACCACTATATGAAAAACTATCAATAGGAACTCTAACTCCTTTTATCTTAGTATAATATCCTGTTCCTGTTAAAATATAGTTTCCTGTTCCAGGTCTAAATATTGCTTCTATTTCTGATTTAATTCCTGGAACATCTGCAACTCCTGCCTTTGCTTTTAGATACCATTTTCCAGGTTTTGCTGGAGAATATCTATAACTTTCTGGTTGTATATATGCAACTCCAGGTTTACTACTTGAATGAAAAATATCCCTAAACCAATTTTTTATATTAAATTTTTGTATTGTTGAACCACTTCCTTGAATCCTACTAAAAGATGTTGAGATTTTTGTAGAACCATATAATCCTGGAAGTTCTGAACCACCAACATTAGGAGTTATTTTTCCTCCATTCCAAAAAGTTTCACTTGTTGTATGAAATGCTCCAGGTTTATCTCCTAACTTTGAATAAACATTTTTTCTAAATAAATTTAATTGTTGTTTAGGATTTGCTTGTGGATAAATTCCTTGTGGAATATCAATAAAGGTTCTTCCTCTTGTTGAATATAATCCTCTAGCAACTTCAAATCCTTTTTCTCCAGTCTTATATCCTCCACCAAATAAAAATAAATTCTTAGTTGATAATCCTGTTACTGCTCCTGCTTCACTTAAATTCTTAGAACCATAGATTTGTTTTCCAACACCATAAGCATAAGTTCCTCCTGCAACTACTCCTCCAATCATTAAACTACCTTTTGTTATTCCTCCAATCATAGGAGATAATTTTGTTAATCCTGCAGTAACTGCTCCAACTCCAAACCCAATTCCTGTTCCTGCTCCATAGATTAAAACATTCTTAACTGGTTTTTCTTTTATATCTTTCAATACTGCAGAAGTTCCTCCAGAAACAAAATCAGATTCTACTGAAGGTTTTAATCCATAACTTCCAATACCTAAAGAAGATTGTGATAATAAATTTTGTGTTCCAGGTGTTGTAATATCTAATCCAGTTCTACTTTGAATAAAATTAAAAATAGGTTTTGTTGTTTTACTACTAACCTTTTCTTCTGCAATATTGTAATAATTTATTGCCTTACCAGTAATCTTAGAAATTCTTGATTGTGGAATATTACTTTCTCCAGTTATTCCTGGAATAATTTCTGTTGCTGTAGAAATAGTTGGTGTTGTATTTATTTTTGGTTGAACAACCTTTGTTGCAATAACATCTTTTTCTGATAAGTATAAATTCCTTTTTTTCTCTTTAGCTTCAACAAAACTTCTTCTTTGATACTCTGCAACATCTTTTCCTAATTGAACATTTCTTATTGGTGTTCCTCCTGTTGAAAGTGTTGGACTTCTTGAAGTAACTATTGTTTGTTGTTGCTGTGCTTGTTGTGCTTGTTGCTGTTGTCTTGAATTTGCTTGGTTCTGTCTATTTATCTCTGCTTGTTTTTGAGCTTGTATCTCAGCTTGTCTTGCATACTCTCTTTCCTTTACACCTCTCGCTCTTGTTTCAGCATTAAGTTGTGCTTGTGATTTTCCTCCACCACCATAATGAACAGGAACTGCACCAGGTTTAAATGCTGCAGAAGGATCTCTTGTGCTATAACCACCCTCACCTGTTAATGGATTTGGTGGAACTTCCCATCCAGAAATATCAGAAGCATTAACCATTATAATCACCACTCATCCCCAGAAAAAATTTCATTGTAACATTGTTACACTCTTCAACTTTAAATACTTTTCTATTATATAAAAAGATTTATATACTATGTTGTTTATGTTATTTATATTATTATACTATGGCAGAGGAAACTTATGATGACCCATTAGAAAGTGCAGAATATTCTAGTAAAAGTGATTTATCAAAAGCAGAGAAGGTTGCAAATCAAATAAGCACTTGTAGTGAAAATAGAAGTAAAGAAATGAAGGAAGGTTATTTTAATTATGATAAGTTAGGAAATAAAGTTACCATTCCTGATTCAAGAAAAGAATGGGTTAGTTCTGTTATTGCTTTAAGATTATTATTAAGGCCTGAAATACAAAGAGATAAAACTAAATGTTTTGTAGAGAATAATTTTAATACAAAAGAAAAAGAATTAATTGAAAGGTGGGGTATTGAAATTGAAAAAGATAAAAAAATAATTCCTTTACTTGATGAATCTTTCCCAATAGAATTTAAAGTAATGAAAAAGAATGGTTCTTCTGCAGGGAAAGTTAAAACACAAATGGTGAAAGGAAAATTTAATCCAAACTTTCATAGATACTGGGATGATATGGTTAAACTATATGATGAAATGTATGCACAACTAAATGTTTTAATAGACCAATGCAATTACTTTAAACAAGAAGTATCTTATTAATGAAAACTATAAACTATGATGAACTACCTGAAGCTGATGTAATTATAAATTACATTAAGAATAGAAAAAAGAAAGGATTGTATACTTTAACTTTAACTACTGGATTACCTGGAACTGGAAAGAGTTCTATTGATATGAGGTTAGCAGAATTAACTTCAATAGAACTAGCAGGAAAAAATATCATTACTGAAGCAAATGTTATTGATGATATTCTTGGATTAATTAAATTTATTAAGGATGCTAATGAGAATGAAGTTTGTATTGGAATCATTGAAGAAATCTCTGTTTTATTTCCATCAAAGAGAGCAATGTCCCATGATAATGTTGTAGTTGGAAAATTATTAGATACTGCAAGAAAAAAACAAATTATTCTATTTGCAAATGCCCCTATCTTTCCAAGTATTGATAAACACATGAGAAGTTTAGGAAATATTTATGTTGAAACTCTTAGAATTAATAGAACAGCTAAAGTTGTTATTGCAAAAGCATTAAGAATGCAAACTAACCCTGGAAGTGGAAAAACTTATTTCCATTGGTTAAAAAGGTCAAGAAAAGAAGTTCATAGAATATTTGTAAGGAAACCAAGCTCAGAAGTATGGAAAAGTTATGAAGTAAGGAAGGATAGGTTCTTAGATGAATTATATGAAGATTTAAGAGCTAAAACATTAAAGAAACATGGCAAAGAGGAGAAGAAAGTGATTGTAAAACCACTAAGTCCTAGAGAATTGCAAGTATATGATATATGTTTGAAGCAAGGGAAGATGCAGACTGAGGCAGCAAAGATATTAGGAATTACTAAACAAAGCATTGGAACTATCATGAAATGTTTAAGAAAAAAGTTAGAACTTCAATCAAATTTTACCCCTGCAGAAAAAAACTTACCTAAAGTATACCATGGTATACCTATAACTACCCAAATAGCTACCCCCTTAGCATAGTCATATATTATAAATACTATATATGTGGTAATTAATTTATTATAAGAAGCAAAAATTACACACAGGATGTGCCTTAGGTAGTCAATTAAAAAAACACATAAAATATGGAACTAAGACCACTAATTAAAAAGAAACCTACACTAGAAGATGGTTATACTAAGTATGTTGTCTTAGTAATGGGATTGATAGGACTATTAGTTGGTGGATATTTTGTAGCAAAGTTTATTGTTAATGTATATAGATAAAAACTTTAGGGTAGAACCAACTTACTATAATCAACTTCCCTATTATAACTCCAACCATCTGTATACTTATATAATGAAATGTTATCACAATAATATAAGGATGGAAAAACAGATTCAAACACTCCATCATTTTCTTTACAGAATTTTCTTGCAGAAGTATATTCATTAATGATCATAAAACCAGCAACGATAACTATACCAATAGAAATTAATATAACAACATTCCAAATGTCTTTAGATTCTAATTTAAATTCATCCATAAAATTATTCCTCCTTAACTTTAGGTTCAACCTTTTCTACTTTTTCTTCTTCTTCCGAGGAGCTTTCTAATGCCATTGCCATTCTTTCTGTTGCTGTTGCTTGTCTTTCCATCATCATTAACATCTGTTGTCTGTAATAACTTTGGTCTTTCAAGTTGTTCAAATCCATTAGGACTTTCAACTGTTGTTCCATCAATAGATTTTTCCCTTCCAACTTCTGCATCTTGTTCTCCTCCTTGTTTTGTATTTTTGCCATCATAATTCCATCCTTGTTTTCTTTTATCTTCTGCTAATTTTCCTAAATCTTTTTCAGGATTATATTTTTTTAATAATCTCCATCTGCTAAATGCATTCCAAAAATACCAAAATATAAATAAAACTATTGGAACAAAAATTAAAAGTGGTTCTAAATATATTTTCATTTTAAGTTGCAGGTATTAATCCTGAACCTCCATCTCCACCAGGTATTATCTCCTCTGGAAAATATCCTAATGCTCTTATTAAACTATCTAACTTTGAAATCGTTACATCATTAGCTTGTTGAATCTTAACTGAATTTTCACTTGCTATTGCAAGTGGTGCAGTAGCATCTCCAATTTTACCAACGATAAACCACATTCCAAATAACAAAACTATTAAGAATATAAATAGTAACATATGTATTCCATACTTTTCCATAAAAGAAGTCTTGCCATAAGTTGCATGAGATAATCTATCTAATGCAACATGAAACATTCTTACATCTCTATCAATAGGTTCAATATCTAACATAGCTCTCTTAGAATCTAAATCACCAAGGATAGTATTATACCAATAACCATCTTGGCCTTTACAATACCAAAAAGTATTCTTACCCATCTTTCTTCCATAGGCAGAAATAAAATGTCCACCTGCTAAAGTTTTTAATATTTCTTCTCCACCAACCCCAAGTTTTAAAGTTCTTGCTCTAGTTTTTAAAACTGGTTGATAACCTTGCCCAGAAATATTTTCAAATAATACTACTTTCTTTTTATAAGTTAAGAAGAATAAAAAAATACCAACACCTAAAATTAATAATACAGCAACGATAACAATTATTAAAACATATATCCAAGTGTTAGAAAAGAATCCAGATATATCTATTTTAGGAATCTTACTTGCTGGAACTCCTAAATCACTCAGTGTTCCCATCTTCATCCTCCTTCTTTAACCATTCTTTTAAAAGTTTATTTATCACAGGACTTAATTTTTGTGATTTAGAATACATTATCTTTTTTGCTGGTTCAACAACTTCAGATTCTAAGGTTACAGAATAACTTTTTATCACCATGTTATTTATAATATTTATATATATTTATAGTATTTAAATGTTTTTCTTTTTCTCAGCTTCTTCTTCTTTTTCCATTTCTTTTCTAACCTTACGAGTATACATATTTAATTGAAATTCTTTAACTTTAAGATTTGCTTCATTAACAACATCTAATAATCTTTCTAAGAAGTTTTTCTTTT
>Ga0207997_1002171_pt1 | contig 10037 bp, 4 predicted proteins | sample AntAceMetag02UKN_FD_184777 | JGI IMG/M metagenome (GOLD analysis project Ga0207997, IMG submission 184777) | Saline lake microbial communities from Ace Lake, Antarctica - Antarctic Ace Lake Metagenome 02UKN (SPAdes) (version 2) | ecosystem: Environmental > Aquatic > Non-marine Saline and Alkaline...
CAATTATGATTTTGATGCTGTGTGGTCTTGTGCTGGCGACAACCTACGATAAGTCTCTGCCGCCTGACACCGGCGAGAAACCGTCACAAGGGGCCGAACGGATAAGGAACCTTGCAGCAGCTAACCAAGAGATAAACGACATAGATCATTACTGGCCATTGACAGGTAGCGAGGTTAAAGCTATAGGTGTTGGGTATCATCAAAAGGTGACTTTCCAAGCGCCTATTACGACCCCTGACCAGGCCGCAAGTATGGGAGCGTTATACACTTTAGACTTCGACGGTGGTACTGGTGGCTCTAAGGCAGAGTTATGCTGGCGATGTGAAGATAACCTGACACCATTACAGATAACTGAACTGAACGCTGCTGGTGACGCTTCGGTATTGAACCTTACCGGCGAATACGAGAATGAGGTTAATTTCAGTCATGTAGATAATGTATTCAAAGCTGACAGCATAACCTGTAAGGCCGTTGGGGTTTTTACATTGCCAACTGATACAACGGATACGACAGAAGGTAACCTGACGTATGTTAAAGACGGAGATACCTTACAATACAGTAATAGCGTGCCAGCATGGATAACACTAGCAGCTTCACCAACTGCGGCAATGGTAAAGGTTGGAACTTATACAGGTGACGGTGTCGCGACGCAAGCAATCACTGGGGTTGGTTTTGAGCCTGATATGGTCATTGTAATGGGTGGTGTAAAAACCTCATATACAGCTATAAAAACTACCGATATGGGGACAACGTATTCAAAATTACTTGGTCAAATTGCAGCTACTTATGTGGACGATTCTATTACCGTTCTTGGCTCTGACGGTTTTACAGTTGGTGACGGTACGCCTAACGGAGCTATTAACCCGACAGATGTAGCTAATTCTGACAACATGAACATTAGCGCTACTGCTTATTTTTACATAGCGGCTGCTTCGATTGATAGTCCATGAAAAAACTCTTAATAATATTCTTATGTATCGCCTCTACCGTTTTTGCCCAACGAGGGTCAATAAAGCGGTTCGGCATCTTCTCGCCTGTAAATGGTATCAGGGAGGACATACCCTATATCACAATGCCAGAGGCGTTTACCGCTGACAATGAAAACGTCCTGCTGAGATACGGTGAAGTTCACCGGGCCTCGCTTCGTAATAATGAACTGGTTAGGGACGATCAGCAGATAACACTTATCGCTGACGGTACAGCATCTAAGACGCTTATAACGGTAGTTGGTCATGGATACGCCGACGCTGACAGTGTAATAATTTCAGGGTTGGATAGTGGTTCGACTGCCGGTCATTACGATGCTACTTACGATGTCGAATCTAAAACGACGGACACCTTCAAGATTAATAGAGAGTTCGTAGATGTACCGGACGATTATACCGGAGCAGTTGTTGTCGCTGCCGATGATGACGATGAGGATAACCACCAGATAATAACACCTGACGGTTATGCAGTCATGGCCTATCATTGGTTCGAGAAGTCCAACGGGTCTGACTATCTTTTAGTATTTACTAAAGCCCATGTGTATAACTGGGACACTGTTAACGAAGAACTTGACGAAGTGTTCGAGTGTGCAAGCGACGCTGAAACATGGTCGGTTGTGAGTATGAACGATTATGTTTGGGCTACCAATAATTCAGACAAAATACAGAAATGGAACGGAGCTGGTAGCTTTGGGGACGCTGGAACAGTTGGTAGCGGTTTCGATACTGGTACTACAACATATCTGACCAAGGCGAAATTCTTAGTCACCTTTGAGAATTACCTTATAGCCTGTAATGTTCAGGTTGATGGTACGCTATACTCACAGGATATTTATTGGTCTGATACGAGCGATCCTAACACTTTCAATAGTGGTAATTCTGGTAGTGCGACGATCCCTGGACCTAATCCATTAACCGCAGCCATACAGCTAAATGACTTTCTGATATTGTTTACCGGTCGAAGTATCGACGCTTTGTGGTTGGTTGACTCGACCATGATATTCAACCGTCGTAGAATCCATAGCTCTATGGGGACATATTCACCCGGTTCGGTTGCCAGGGACATAAACGAAAACGTGTACTTCATCGACAACCATAAAAATATCCGAGTGATACGGTCTGTCATGGCAGATATTAACTCGATTTCCGCACCGATTGATAAGACCTTGAAGCTGATGCCTGATTCATTGTTGTCAGGGATTCGCAGTGACTATATATGGGATTATGATCAGATATGGTGGGCTGTTCCTCATGGCCCAGACGCTACGGCTAATAATAAAGTTTTCTGCGTGAACAGCAAAGGGGCTTGGACAAAACTCGACGTACCTGTAAGTGCGTTTGGAACCTATGAGAATAAAATAACCTACGGGTGGGATACATTACCTTTCGACCATTGGGACGAGTGGGATTGGGATAACTGGCGGTCTGCCGATGTTGGTGCTGATTACCAGGTTGACCTGTGTGGTGGTTACGATGGTTATACCTACGGTTCACATAAATCAGGTCTGGATTCAGGAGATGCTTTCACAGGTTATGCTGTGTTAGGTTCTGATTTCTCCCACCAGAAGGGAACAGCGGCAGCTTTGTATTATAAGCGGTTACTGAAAATGACTCTGATATTCCGAAGCGAAGCGGGTGGCGATGTTGACATTTCGCTTAAACGTGACTTTGAACAAACGTGGCAAGATGTTGGTAGTGTTGAACTTAAAGGCAGTTCTGAGATTATATGGACGACGTTGAACTGCGATTACCGGGCCAGATACTTCTGGTTGAAGATTTCAAGCGAAGATCACTTTAGGTTTGTTGGTATGGTATTCCATTACGTTACGGAGGGTACACGGTGAAGCGGTTATTCCTGATAATTCTATTACTATGCGTTTCTGTTGGCCTGGCCGATCAGAACATGGCTAAGTCCACAGGTCTGACCCCTATCGAGGACATTACAGACTTCGAGCAGGTTAAGATGCACCTGATCGAGCTGCAGAATACTATCGACAAGATGCACCGGCAGACTTACAGCGACATCAATCAGATTAACCGGGATGAGATACCAGCGTTGGAAACGTCGATTACGGCTGTAAGTGCTAAGATAGACTTTGACATTCCGTTAGTGCGTGATCTTAATTTCGTATGGAACGCAGGCACGTCAATGATTGACTGGGACGAGGGCACGCTTTCGTACCAGGGTACGGAATACACAATCAGTTCTGGCAGTTCCGAAGTAGATGATATTGCCGTTTATATCGACCTGAGTGGCACACTGACTTCGCCGCTGACCTTAGATACAACAGCAACCCCTACTGTTGGTGACGATTGGTGGTATCTAGCGAGTAGGCTTGGCACAACCGTTTATGAGGTCGTACAGAGTCCGATTATTCATGGCGGGTTGATCCAGGGTAATACGGTTGACGCTGACACGATAGATGTTGGTGACGTATTCGCTGAAACGATAAGTCTTACCGGTCAGATATACAGCGGCAATTCTACTTACGCCTCTAATACCGCATTATGGCTTGGTATAGAGCCGGTATCTGGTGACGCAAGGCTTAAACTTGGCGATACCGATGGCGGGCTTGAATGGGACGGTACAGATTTAACAGTCTATGGCTCCTTAGTAGTACCGGGTTCAACTGGTACTATACCACAGATGTGGTCACAGGATGGGCCACCAACCGATGTAGGCGAAGTCGAAGGGGATTTCTGGACTGATACAAACGATGGCGATACGCTCTATCAGTATGATGGAGCTACATGGTCGGCCACTGGTGGAGCTGATGGCGACGATGCTTATGATTGGCAAGGTGAGTGGGCTTCAGGTCATGGGACTTATTCCGTAGCTGATGCCGTAGAGAATGATGGCGATGTATATTATTGCATACAAGCTCACGATCCAACCGACTTGCATCCAGATATAGAACCAGGCACGTCTGCAACTTGGACAACTTATTGGGATTTGTATGTTAATCAGGGTGATGATGGTGACGATGGAGAATCTTTCCTTTTTGCAGGCACTTGGGTTGATACTACTGAATACGCCAAGGGTCACGGAGTTCATTATGCCGTTAATGGTAAAATGTATATTTATACGTATCAAACTCCAACAACAGGAAATCTTCCAACCGACACCTCTTATTGGAGATTAGCAGCAGAAAAAGGGGATACTGGGGATACTGGGGATACTGGGCCGCAGGGGCCGCAAGGTGAAACAGGTACAGGTGGTGGGGCACAAATATTCTGGCAACCAGGTATTCCGACTTCAATTTCCGTAGGTGACTGGTGGGTTGATACGGACGATAGTAATAAGATATATCGGGCCGAATCCGTTGGTGCGACTACTATTGATGATGGCGAATGGGTAAAAGAAGATGGTATATTTGCTAAGTATCTAGGGGCCGGTACAGCTTTCATAAGTGAGTTGAACGTCGAAAACGGCATAAATATTGACACCGGCGGTAATATACATTCTGGCCAGACAGCATACGAAACCGGTACTGGTTATTGGCTTGGTTTTGATGAAGAAGTTCCAGTATTCTCTATTGGTAACAGTACGAAACATCTTAAATGGGATGGTACTGATTTATGGATCAATGGAACAAAAGGTAAACTCGGTTCCGACACTACCAACTATTTAGATATAGATGGAAACGAATTGAGGATCGGTTCGGCCACTGTTTATACAACAATGGATTCCTCTGGGCTACATGCTTATTCTGGCGGCGTAGAATTTGCTCAAGTTGCAAGCACAGGAGTAACTTCAAAAGCACTACATTTTTGGGATGCCAGCGGCAACGGCGATTGGATGATATATAATGCGGCAGGTGGAATAGTTTATTCGCTACACGACAACGCCGCCCTACACTCTATCAAATTGACTGAAAATAAATTAACACCAGCAGCTACGACTTTTGATATTAAGGGAGCAGACCTTTCGAGTACTTGTTCTGTACCACCTGCTGCGATAGATTTTTCAGCAGGAACCGCTGCCGGGTTGTACTACGATTCCGGCTGGTTCTCAGTGACTAAAGGAAACGATTTTACTAAGACACACCTTATAACAGATGACGATGACGTAGCGGCCGTTCCTTCTCGATGGGCCTTACAAGTCAGGGGTTCTGCCGATCCATCCAAAGTAGGTATGAACACTTTTGGGCGGCATACGGGGCTAATGAATATAGGCACGCAAGTTATTGCTGTAACTGCCACAGGTATCACAGTGGCAGGTGCTTCGTATGGTGCTTTTGCCAGTGTTAATGGTGCTGGCTCTACTGAAATAGAAGATAACGCAGAGGCAAGAGTCTTTGTCTGGAGATAACTAAAGGATAAAACAATGGGATCTTTTGACGCAGGAACAGACGTAAATTATTACCATTATAAGGTAAATCCAAAGGCCAGCGGCCAGGACGCAAGGGCATATCTGTCTGAACTCTTAGCTGGCCTTGGCGACTTCGACGCACCTAATAGACTTGTTGCCGGGATGAGTGAGAATGAGCAGGCGGGCCAGAGTGCGCTTGCTGATATTATGGCAGGTAAGTCATTCCAAGACCCTACTACGTCACCGATGTACGCTCCAATGAGGGAGCAGTCTTTAGCTGACGAGGAACGAGCGGTCAGTAAGTTGCGCGGCAGGCAGAGTGCTGGCGGGATGTATAATTCCTCTCGAGCGTTAAACGAAGAAGGCCAGATGAGAAGCCAATACGGAAACGACCGCGCAACAACATTAGGTAAGATGTACGAAAGCGAGCGTAGCAGGGACAACGAATATACCAGAGTTCAGGCAGCTAATCAGTTCGGTAGTTTGCCCAGGAACCTTGAACAACAGAAACTTGACAATGACTACGAAGAAGCGATAATGGAATTGTTATTCCCGTACCAGACAGGTGCTTCGATTGCTCAAGGGATCATCGGTAACGAAATGTGGACCGGCCCGACAGTTACCCAGACTGCGAGTGATTTCAGTAATTTAGGTGCGGTTATGAATATGAGTAGCCAGGTAGCAGGTAGTTTCTTTGGGATGGGTGGTGTTGGGAGCGCACTAGGCGGGGTTCCGTCAACCGGCCCGTCAGGTGGCCCAACAATGGCTAACGCTGGCTTCTCCGGTGGATCATTACCAACCAGTTCGTCATTACCCGCTAATCTTGACCAGAACGCTTACATGAATTCGTGGACCGGTTAATAACTAAAGGATAATTAAAATGCCTACTCGATCATCAGGTGCAAGAGTGCAATCTGGGCCAATGCTGGCTAATATGAGAGCCAACCAGGTGGCCTCCCAGCAAATAGGCGATAGCTTTGCCCGTATAACTAACGCTATTACGCAGAATAAAAAGCAGATAGCTGAAAACGAGTTAATGAAATCGCTTGGCCAGACCAAAGATGAGGCCGGTGTCCGGAGTGTTTTGGCTGATTTCTCTGGCCGACAGCGTAAAGGGTACACGCCGGGTAATCTCGAAATGGGAGTCAGGAAGTCCTTACTGTCAAAAAACCTTGGCACAAATGGAATAAGTGACATTGCTAAATCTCAATTAAAGTTAGCGAGCAGCGGAGTTAAGGCGGCCCAGAGTGTCTATGACAGTGTTCTTAAACATGTGTACGAAGACCCAAAACAGAGGGAGATAGACCTGCGAGTCGCAACACAGGCCAGGATTGAGGCGATCAATACACATAATGCTTTATCAAAGGAGCATGGTGGAAAGTCACAATTACCAGTTCCAGAGCCTATAAAACCTGTAACAGCGGAATTTGTCGAGCCAAAATTCAGAATCCGTAATCCTATGCCTGTATTTGAAAAGCATGGATGGAAGGGCGATAGAGTAGAAATTGAGGTAGAAGGAAAATTCGTTGACGCATTAGATTTCTTGAGTGGATTTAAGTCAAAGATGTCAGACATTCAAAGTAATCAGAAATTGGAGAAGATAATTGATGGTGAAGAAGGTAAGCCTCCTGATCCTAACAAGATAAAGGCAGCCTTAACCGCTTTGAAAAAAGGGGGTTACTTCAAATAATGGGCATCTTTGACCATATCATCCCAGACGAGCAAGAAAAAACCAAAAAGCCAGTCGCTGCAAAGACCTCTGGTTCCGCAGGTATTTTTGACCACATCATTCAAGACGATACAACCGGGGGCGAGCCTTCACATATTCAAGAATTGACACAGGTGGCATCGCCCCCTGGTTCTTTACCATTTAAGCCGGTTGATAGATTTGAACCTGAAACAGAAATGAATATCGACTATGGCTCTGAAACTGCACGACCAAAACCTGCACCAAGCCTGGAAGAAGGATTGAAACCTCCTACTGATGCGTCCTGGCGGCTGGATACTACACGAAAACCAGCGACAACCGGCGATACCAAGGAAACATTCTTTGATACCGCACAGGGGTTAGCTGACCCCAAGAAACCTACACCATCAGCTTATGAATATGGCGATGCAGGTCATGTCCCGAAACCGAAACAGACTTACCTTAACCCTATTGATACAGAGTCTTTACAGACGGTTCTACAGGGCGAACCATATTCGACAACAGGGCACAGAGAAGAATCGGCCCCTACAGTCAATAAAGAAACCGGTGAAATCGAAACTCATGGACGGGTCTGGACTGACGAGGAAATCGAACAAGCTAAATATTACATGGGTTCTCGAGAGCATGAGAAAGAATTTACCCAAGAGGATCGGCTAAATTTAAGACGTGCAGAAAACGCTGCCCATCCGATAGCGACGCTGCCTGCACAATTCAAAACTGCTTTGTCGATAGGATTAGCAAGCCCGTTTAATGTTGGCGAAAAGCTTATCCCTGGCCTGAATGAAGGTTTATCAGAAGAAGCGGCACAGTATTCAGGTGGCAAGCAGATTGCCATAGAAGCCACCGGCCAAGTCTTTTCAGAGGCGATTGAATGGTATGTCATTGCAAAATTGTTCAAGGCGTTAGGTTGGGCAGGTGAACTCCCGGTAGCAGAAAAGGCAACCAAGACACTTGGCAGGATAGTAGGTTTAGAGAAGTTAGCTAAGACAAACTCGGTCTTGGAGAGGGTAATATCAACCACAGTCGGGGCGATGACTAAGGGTAGTGGTGTTGGAACGCTAACCGAATCCCTCCGCCAGTACAACGAAGGTGCTACCTTTGAAGAAGCGTTACCGAAGATTGCACAATCGGCTGCGGTAATGGGCACGATAAGCACAGTATTCCATGCGGTTGGTCTTGCTGATAACTCTTTATGGGCCAAAAAGTTCCGTAAGTATCTGATAAAGGCTATCAACGAAAAATGGGCAAAGGTCTATTCTTTGCAACCTGCTGCCACACCAAAACCGGAAGTACATACAGCGTCATACCAGGGATCAACTGCAAAAGATGCCCCTTATGTCACAGTAGACGGTAAGCGTGCCAAGATGCAGGCTGAAAATCCAACCACTCGATTGCGTGGTACAAAAGAGTCCAATCAGTCGCTTCAAGCTGGTAAAAATATTGACCTACAAAAAGCAGATAAGATCGTATCGGAACAGCAAGCCCGTTTATTGGGCATTAAAGACAAGTCGATGTTTGGCTCTGGCCGGAGCAATTCAAAAGACCCATTGAAGGCAGTAGAGGAATTGATGACAACCGGGTTTGAATCCGGTGTCTATATCGCTAAGGGATCGCCCAGGTTCCAAAAAGGCTTAGGTAAAAACAAACCTGCTATTGAAATGCCAATGACCAGGATGGCTGAACTGGCTGAATCAGCAGAAGAATTTGTAGCGGCGGTTAGAAATCCCCTGCATTTTGCTCGTATGCAGGCTGCAAGAGGGAAACAAACCTTTCCTAAAATGCCTAAGATACCCAACCAAACAGGGTTAGGCACAATTCCTACAGGCCCGTCTGCGAATGTAGCAACCGGGACGGTCGATGCCCTGACAGAATCCATTGTAAATACCTTTGGTACACCGGAAGCAGAAGCAAGGAAAGACGCTGAAGCGGCAGTCCAGAAACATGACGCTGACCAGGCCGCTAAAGTACTTAGCGACGATTTATCTGCTATAGCTGACATGGCAACACCAGAGGCCTCAGGGCCGCCTGTAACGGACGATAAGGACACGGCGACTCAATCTACCATAAACGAGATAGCTGCACAGCCAGCGGAGGCTGACGAAGCTGACGTAGATGCTATGCGTGCTGAAGCGGAGCGACTGGGAGTTACTTATAACGGAGCGATGGAAGGTGTGGACGGTGGGATTACCCATACGTTTACGGATTCCACTGAGGGTGCTAAGACTTCATTCAATGCTAAGACTCCGGGCGAGGTTGCCGGTAAGCTGAAAGAAGCCCAGGCTCGGATGGCTCCTACCGAGGGTAAGACGGAAGATGATTTTGCCAAGATGATGGAGGATGCCAAAACCAAAGACGAGGCTAAAACAGGCCAAATCACTCCCAAGGAAAGAAAAAGACAAATAATTTTAGGACTGTTGGATGTTGATGAGAATAATAACACTGAAATTGGAGAAGTATTCCAGAGGGCAGGATATACAAATATAGATGGTTTTTGGGTAGAACCTGGTGCAGAACAGCAATTTGCACAAATAACAGAAGATACAAAAAAAATAATGGCAGAGAGGGGCGTGTTTTATGTTAACAATGTGACAACTGATGGGGCTGCGGGGGCTGCTGAACAGATAAATGCTGGTAAAAGACAAATAAAAGGGGTTGGGATCTCTTTTTTAGGTGAGTATTATACTGGCACAGACAAGACGGTGCTACATGAAATGGGCCATTCTGCGTGGTTAGACTTAGATGAAAACACGAGAACTATGTTCAAGCAAGGCGAACCTGTAACCGAACATGGGAAGAAGATAAAAGAAGGAAAAGATAAGCGTTATGTGGCGTTGTATGGTGAAGAAGGCACACTATGGGGTGATGAAGATTTTGCACAATTATATGCAGAAAACAACGGCGACCTTGAAAAGACGATAGAGGCGAAAGCTGCCAAGGATAAGGACGATAAGGCTCCTGCGGCGAAACAAACCAAACCAGACGGATACTTCAAGGGGAACGAATACAAGCTTACAGGAAAAACTCAAGATAT
>Ga0207997_1002179_pt1 | contig 10028 bp, 15 predicted proteins | sample AntAceMetag02UKN_FD_184777 | JGI IMG/M metagenome (GOLD analysis project Ga0207997, IMG submission 184777) | Saline lake microbial communities from Ace Lake, Antarctica - Antarctic Ace Lake Metagenome 02UKN (SPAdes) (version 2) | ecosystem: Environmental > Aquatic > Non-marine Saline and...
AAGGCTTCTAGGCTTTTAGTCAGGTAATATTGGATTATTGGATAGTCTTTAGCCTGACTGTCCACCTCCTTCTGATCCAGTAAATTAGTTGGGTTTTTCATTTTCTCAAGTACTACTAAAATTAACAAAAAATACCTGTTACCTTTTTATACTACCCCTTTATAAATGTGATATAGACCTCTTTCAGGTGAACTTCAAACATCTAAGTGCTACCAAAATGAAAAAAATAAATAAAGAAAACATGACACGATTGAGTATAGGAATACCAGCACAACTACTCGAAACAATCGATACAGAGGCTCTAAGGACGGGAATCACCCGCACAGAACACATACGACACATAATCCTAAAACACTACGAAAATGGCTGAATACAATATCACAATCCCACGATCTCAATATAATCAACTTATCAAAATAGCGAAGTTCGTTGAGAACCTCGCGGAGGAAGACAAATGCAAACAAACAAACAAAGCTGGAATGACCGAAGCACAGGCGGACTAATCTTCATTGGGGGAAGCCTGGATAAGGTCACAGAAGTGACTGAAGAAATGAAAGAATTAGTGCGCGACCGCGGCTGCGTTCCAGTACATGCGAAAACCGGACGGAAAACCCTTACAATAATTGCAAGTGATGAGGTTCAAGAGTGACCTTTAAGACTTTTTCCGAGCCTCTACCTTTTGAATATCAAGGATACAGCCATAAGTCTTATTTGTCTTATTTACCCCAATTAAGACTTTTGGGTCTTTACAAAATGTATATGTGGTTTGGGACTTGTCTTAAAGTCCCAATCCCATATACAATAAGACCTTTTTTAAGACATTTGGAAATAGGGGGTGGATTAGCGTGAAACCCCCGAAAATCAGCAGTAATCTACCGAATAAGGGTTTCGTCCTTTGTAGTAGAGGGGATATTGAGCCAAAACATGCCAAAATCCCCATTAAGAAGGGTTGGCAGAAGAACCTCAATCTCATCAAAGAAGCGGCGGAAACACACCTTGGTAAGGGTTTTAATGTCGGTTTATTGTGCGGTGAGCCTAACGACATCGTTGTCTTGGATTGCGACCGGGCTGAGCTTGCTGAGGAGGCGTTGAAGTCGCTGCCTGAGACTTACACGCAGAAGTCTGCTAACCGTGGGCTGCCTCAAATGTTCTTTAAGATACTGGGGTTTCGGTCGAACATTAACATCCTCTCAAAGGATGGTGATCCTAAGAACTCTTATGGTCAGGTGTTGGCTGATCGTAAGCAGTGCATAATTGCCCCGTCAACAATCAAGAAGGGTGGGGGGATCATACATTATGAGGTTGTTAAGGACGTACCGGTTACTGAGATAACAGCAGAGCAGCTTCTTGCGGTTGTGAATAATTTCCCGAATACTTTGCAGAAGAAACAGGAAATTCAACCTTCACAGGATCAGGGGTCATCTGATATTTCAAGCATTCCTATTAGGCAGGTTATTGACTTGCCAGGTTTCACTAAGTCGGGTGATGAACTTTATGGCGCGCATCCCACTCACGGCTCGGAAGGTGGGAAGAATTTCTGGGTGGGATGAGGAGGATAGGGGGAGATATGATTGGGGGTTGTGATGTTAGCTAAGTTGAAAATATTGGGGGAGATTGTGGTGGCGGTGGTGGAGGTTGTGTTCCTTCTCACAATGCTTTTAATTAAAGATGTGTGGAAGTTTGTTAATAGGGGGTGGTGGTGTGACACAGAGATGCCGTGAGTGCGGTGGGGTAACAGGTTTATGCCGGTCGTTTGGTGATGGTGGGTGGTTGTGCGGGGAGTGTATCCGATGTCACCGGGGGTGGTTGCATGTTTGAGTTTTGTATACTGTTCATTAACAGGGTGGGTGAATCTGGGGTGGTGCATTGTCCCACGGAGAGGGTGGCGGATCAAGTGTTAGGTGCGTTTGATGGGTTGGTGGCGGTTAAGTATCCTACTAGGAGGCTGGTGTGATAATAAAGTATGTTGACTGGGGTATCGGTTCTGTTACCTCGGATGGGGTTGTTCGGTTGAACCGCAGCCTACAGTCTGAGCCTAAAGTGTTGCAGCGTGTGTTAGCGCATGAGTTAGGTCATAGTCGTGGGGCGGCTTATACGTGGCATGATTTCTTCCACGACTTAAAACCGGATTTTGTGGTGTGGTGGTTTATGCTGCGGCATCCGTGTACGTGGTGCGGGTTTCTGCCGGTGAGGAGGTCGGAGGGTGTGTGGGTGTTAGACCACGGGGTTGTTCGGATTCTCACAATAATAACATTGTTAACCATCTTCATAGGTCGTTTATTCTGATTGCGGAGGATTTGCAGCTGTCATCGTTCCACCCCCACATGCTGCGGTTTTGTTGGTTGAGTGTTCGGTTGATGATGAAGTATCCGCCCAAGTCTTTGAAGCAGAACAGTCCGTCGTTGCTTGTCTGCGCTCCGACTCCGCTTACTTCCCTGTAGAAGTCCGCCTTCCGTGTGGTGGTGATCTTAAACTTCGGTCTGTCCTTCAACTCTAACAAGTCCCAGACGTCCATGAGACACTCATGGTAGCCGTGGCTGACACACGCTGCGCCCCCGCCTGGATACCGCATGTTAAGTAGTTCATGCTTTATCGACTCGCTCATCTCGCACTCGCACAGCGGACATACTGTGCAAACCTCACACGTACACACGCAGTCCCTCTGCCTACACGGAGGGCATGGTGTCATCTCCGGGCATGGTGGCGGGTTATCGCAGATACAGGGGGGGCAGGTTAGCTCCTCCTCCGTTCTGTTCAGCATACCGGTAAGAGTCGTTCCCTCATATTTCAGACGGTATAGTTCATCGCAGTTCCCCGTTAATACCGCGCCCTTCGTAGTTCGCAACTCACACTCCACCGCATCTGGCAGCGTTATATAAGCGTATGTGAGTGTGAGAAACCCCACACTCAACAGCATGAACAATATCCGAATCCTATCGTCGCTATCCATTCCACTCATCCTCAATCTCGCCTTTAATGTATTTCGCTTCCCTCGAAGTCAGGAACTTCTTCTTAAAATGTATGTACATTTTCGTGTCATCAATTATTCTCCTGCCACAGCTCATCTTCTCATACTCTCCAATATTATCTAACACATATTTCTTAATCTCATCAAGGTTCGCGCTCTTCTTAATCTTCTTCTCATCGGCTTTAACCTCAACCTTCATGTGCATGATGTTCTTCTTCATTTTCTTATAAGTTTTGATAATATCCTCATGCGGTTTCGGGATGGTTATCCTAGTGATTCGGTTGCCAAGCGGGTCTGTTATGTATTTGAAATAAGTCCCTTCACGATACTTGTATTTGACGATGTTAATTTTCTCAACCCTGTCGATACGCAGCGCCTCAATCTCCGAGCTGAACATACTGATAGTCCCGCTGTCTAGGTTGCTTTCAGCGGGGGCGGTGTAGAAAATCACCAACCCCATCTCACGTATCAACTGTATCACTTCGTTGAATTCTATGCTCTCCCGCGTCATCGCGCGGCGTTTACCCATGCCCTTCCCCGCCCCCGCCTCATCCCATATGAGAGGCTGGCCTGGCGCGGGTTTATTTTTGTAAATGTATGTTCTCATATCGTCGGGGTTGAAGAACACGTGTTTCGTCACATCGAATGTTAGTTTCATAGCTTCAGCAATCTCAGTGGCTAATTCTATTGCGAGTGTACTTTTACCGTACCCTCGCTCGCCGTGTACTATTATTTGAGCGTCAAGCTCTGATCTTATCCTGTTAAGAATATCCCTCACAATAATCCATGATGTGTTTCTGGTGTCGTCTGCAGGTGTGAAACCTTTCCGTTTAAGCAGTCCCATGCAGGCGTTGAATTTTAGGTTGAGCATATCCACTAATTTTTTGTGGTCTTTTGGTTTTATCTTATCTATCTCTTCTAGTTGTTCAATATAATATTCATCATAGTATCCTACAAGCAGCCCCTCTATTCTTTTTACTTGACGTTGGTATGCGTTAAACAACGGTATGTTATTGTATATGTCATCTGTTATTGTGTCTGTCATCTTGTCTATTAGGTTCTCTATTCTACCGCTGAAGTCTATTTGACGGCCTGTGCTTCTTACTTCATCAGTTGTATAATTTTTATTAAAATATTTAGTTTCTGAATCCATAATTTATTCCCTGTTGACTAATTATATATAGAACTGCGTGTGTGCGCGTATTCCCCCATCATACTGGTGCTTTTGTTAAACCCACCGTGTACAATCCTACGTCATCGCGGAGTCCGCTAATAAACCTTTCAACAATTCCGATGCTCTCCTTAGTGTTCTTTGGGAGCGCGGCGGGGAACATCTCATCCGTGATGTTCCCCGTTAATGTCCGAAGCTGAGCGTAGGTGTCTCGCATTATCTCCTCATCCTCCGGCAGCGGGTTCCCGCACACCGCGACCCTGCTGTTCACCTTCCCGTGGTATTCGACTATGAGGGAGAACAACTCGTTCACCTTATCGTCTGGTTTCTGCGTTTGGTCAGCGTAGTATTCGTTCATCGTTCAATCGACACCCCCATGAACGCGGGCTGCACCTCGGTTGGGTCGCTGCCTTCAACTGTTTCATCAGGTTTAGGTTTAGTTTTAACAAGTCCGGCTTCTACCATCTCAATCCGGCAGTCCTCATATTGTGTCCGCCACCTGCTGCTCTCATTCAAGTCCCCCATTTTGTTGTAGAAGAACGGCCCGAAGATGGCAGCCATCACGAGGAGTACGACAATCCAGGGCATGAATTTAACGAAGACGTCGCTGCCTGTTCTCATAGCGTGGAACATCTTTTGTTCGTGTTTCTCCCCGTATTGTCGTATCACCGTCATATCTATTCCAATGTCTTTGCCTTCCAAAATATGTCGTGGGTTGAATCCGAACCCGACTTCGGGGACTGCCATCATCATAGGGCGGTTGTGCATTCCAATGACTATCGCATCCGGGTCTGGGACGACTGCGGTTTTATCGTCTATCGTCCACATGTCGGTGTCAACTTCTTTCGGGACTATGAGTTCCTCTGTCCTGTTTTTCGTGTATGTTTGGAGTATTGGTTTGTTGAGTAGCCCTGATTTAAGCCAGACTTTCACCGGCTGCCGTGCGAACAGGAACACCACACCTAATATGGTTAACAGTGTGAAGTTAACCCCCACCGATGCGAGGAATAGGTCTCGGCTGCTGCTGCTGTATTTCACCCACTCCGATGCTACGGAGTCGCCTATGATTGGTAGGTAGGTTATGAACGCTGCGAGTATTGTGAGCGTAAACACTATGGAGAATATCTTTTTCGGGTAGGGTATTGTTTGCAGCATTCTGAGGAGGTTGCTAGTATTCCGTCTCTTTTTCAGTTCCTCCCTCGCTTTAAGATATTGTTCTACTTTCTTCTGCTCGTATGTTATCCGTGTTTCAGCCTCACTCAAAGGCTCAACTATGTCATCCGTCATTCTCCTCTACCTCTCACCTTATTAGCTAAATTGCTTATCTTCCCAGGTTGTTTGTTCTTCAAAACCTTATACGCTTTCAAGTCATCCTGTATCTCCGCCGCGCTCAGATACCTCTCACCGCCGTCTTTATTCTGCCACAAGCGGAGTCTGCTTAAATGCACGGCATTCCTTATGTCCGCGTTCTTCTCAGGCGTGTACCAGCTTCTAGGATGAGCCATCCGAATCTCCATCTCCTGGATTTCAAGGTCTTTCTCATGGACTAAAAGCTCCCTCTCATCCAAGTTGCTCATACTCGCGTTATGCGCCATCCACCCGTAAAACCCCTTAAACATTTCGAATGGAATCTCCCCCTCCGTGATCTTCAACTCCCCGTTCACTATCTCGCTTTTAAAGGGGGTGTTGGTGTTGATGAAGTGGACTATCCGCGCTTTATCCCCTGATGGGGTTTGCTGGTTGTATCCGCTGCCCATATCGTTTGCTGCGAGGTGCTTCGCCATATCCTCTTCCTCCGCGGTTTCAGCCTGCATCTCCGCGTATTCTTCCGGGGTTGGGCCTTCAGGGACTCCAACCCCCACGGGTATGCCCTGACTTCTATACCATTCCTTACTTCTTCTTTCCTCTTCTTTCATCGTTTCTATCGTATAGTTTACGGAATACTACCGCAGCCATGAATATTATGGCTGCCCCGCATCCTGGTATTATCCAAATTACGAGTAACGCTTTCGGCTGCTGGAAGTAGAGTAGTACGGTCACCCCCACTATCAACATGATCCACGGTAGTTTTTTCTGTGCGAATGTCATTTTCTGAGTTTCATCGGGCCTATTTTTCCCACCCACTTGTTCGGGTCGTAGTTGTCTGCTTCAATATTGTATTCGACTGCGACTTCCAGCATGTGGCTCATGCTTTGATATAACGGTTTCATCTTCTCAAAGTGTTTCACCCATCGGTTGTGGTCTGCTTCTGGGATGTATGTTTGCACTCCTTTCAGGTTGTTTTTTTTCGCGTGTTTCATCGTAACTTTTAGAAAAGTGCAGAAACTTATAGAAAGTTACGGTAACGCATTTATATACTACTTATCATAAAAGGGTTAATAACGATTAAAAAAATGTCTCTTTGTTCCATAAACTTTGAGGAGGTGATAGGATATGATAGGAACAAAAGGACAAGCATCCAACGCGATTGTCAACAGCATGGTGGTTTTACTCATCGTGGCTGTTGTCGGTATCGTGGGTGTAACTGTTTATGACAGTATAGAAGACAGCCTCGGAGGTGATCTTACTGGTGACGCACTTGCCACCAAAGATAATTTCACAGAGAACGTGTATGACGGATACGATCTGGCAAGCAACATACCCGTTGTAATCGCAGCTGGTCTTTTACTGACTGTGATAATCGGTTTCGCGATGTATGTTCGGTCTTAGACCCATCCACAACCTAAGATGAAAATAGGGTTGAAGGGTCAGGCCTCGGACAGCATCGTGCAAAGTATGGTCTTACTGATGATGGTCGGGATATTAGGAGTGATGTCTGTGACCGTCTACAGTAATTTGCACGATACTTTCACCGATACAGCTTCTACGACAGCGGCGGACATGGCTATAGGCAATTTCTCGGAGAACTTTTACGACGGCGAGGATTTGGTTAGTAATTTGCCCATAGTCATAGCGGCGGGATTATTACTCTCCGTGATTATCGGTTTCGCCATGTTTATTAGAAGCTGAAAGAGGAATACTGGATGTATTTCGGGTAGTTAACCATAGGAGATAAAATGCTTTGGCAGTATACGGAAATATTGTTTGCTGTGGCAGGGTTAGCTACTATTCTTTCTTTTTACAAGAATATCGACGATATTGGTAGGGTGTTTTTCCTGTTTGTTGGTGCTGCGTCGTGGTGGGGGTTCGCTATTAGTTTGTTGAAGATTAATTTCAGGTGGGCTGGCGCGCAGAATGTTGTTAGTTACACTTATATTCCATCGTCTGAGAGCGGGTTTATTTACCTGTTTTTGGGTATGGGAGTGATTATGTTGTTTATCGGTTTGGTTCGGGCGGTTGAGTTGGTGTACGAGCCTATGGTGTCCGCTGCTGATGTTTTAGCATCGCGGAATGAGAAATTCTAAGTTTAGGGTAAATTAAAATGACTATGATAAGTCGGAGTCCGGGTAGGGCTACGAGTCGCGATGGTGGGGGTGGTAGTGGTGGTAGTGGTGGAAGTGGGGGTGGTAGCGGTGATGTTCCCAAGTCAACTAAGAAACCCGCTAAGATCAGTAAGAGCTTAACAGGGGTTGGTGGGAAGTTCGAAGGCGGTGTGCGGCAGTGGACTGGCAGCGGCGGTATTGGGAGTGGCGGCGCTGGCACTAAATCGTTTGAGGAGGTTGCAGCGGAGAACCGCATGGCAGCTGATAAACTTCTCGCCGCGGAGGGTAGCGCTGCGGCGCAGGCGCGGCTTGATTTAGGGGGGGCGGATGAGCTTCGTGAGGCGCAGAAACTATACGAATCTGAGAAGGCGACCGTGGTTGACACCCCAGATGTGCTTATATCCTCAGACCCCTCCTCCGACATAGCCGCAGGCTATGGGAGGATACTTGAAAGGAAGGCGGCTAAGAGGAGAGCGAGTGTCGCTTACACGACGATGACCGCAGGTTCAGGGGAGCAGTATATGGTTGGTGGGGGTAAGCCTGAAGCGTATAAAAGCACTGTCGCAGGGGTGACAGAGTTCATCGCAGCCCCGCAGAAACCTGGGGCAGTTGTGAAACCCCCAAGTCAACGAAGTTTCCTGCTCGGAGAACACCGTAAAGAGCAGAGCATAACATATGGGGGGCCGATACTGCGAACAGAAGTTGAAGAACACTACAAGTCCGAGGCGGAGGCGGCGGCTAAGAGCAGAGAATTCGAGGAGTGGATGACAGGACAAGCCCAAACCGTAGACCACAGCATCCCAGAGAAAATATTCACACCCTACACAATATTAGAAAGTGAGAAAAAGAGTTACCTACCACTTGAACCATTAAGTAAATATGTTATCCCGAAGATACGATTAGGAATTGACACTAAAAAAGTATCATATGAACCAATAAAAACAGGCCCACTCAAAGGATATAAAAAAGCACCATTAACAGAATTACCACAAGTATACGCCCCTGGAACAACAGTATATAAAGCACCGAAGAAACCAGTTGAACAACTACCAATGCAAACGATGGGGTCAGGTTTTAAACTACCAAGTTTTATGAACAAAATTGGTGATTTTACTATCGGAGGTGTAATGCGCCCCAAGTGGTCGCCATATGTTGAGCATAAATTCGGTTTAACAGAAACACAATTTAAAAAACTCCCATCTGGATTGCAAGTTGTAGCAGAAAAACGTAGTAGGGCGTTCCACGATGTTGAAATAGACCCTGAAGCTAGGAAACTGATAACAACAACCTATGTTGGTGCTGTGGCTGGTTCAGCCGCAGGTTTTGTTGCCGGAGGCCCAGTAGGAATGATACCGGGGGGGGTTATTGGCGCGGTCACTGGTGTTGGATCATACTATGCTGGAAAAGCCGGGGCTAGTTTGACGGAGAAGTTCGTTACAGAAGAACAGGCATCAATGAGCATTGTTTATAATCCACTTATAGCACCGCACGCTATTGGACTGAGTTACCTCTACACTGGTGATCCACGCTACGCAGAGAAACTTTTAACAAAAAGCGAAATGGCTAAACCATTCGTAAAAAGTGTCGCACGGTTCGGTATTGAAATCTTCACTTTAGGGGCAGGTCAAAAAGCAGCCGGGGAGATTGGTGGTGTGACAAAAATGGCATACGATGTTGTTAAGGGTAAACAGGAAGCATTAGCCGCTCAACTTCCATGGGGTGTGAGAATAGGATACGCTAAGATACCAAAACAAAAGGCGTTTATTGTAACTAAAAACGGAAATATACTATACAGCAAATCTGTTGGAGGAGTAGGAGGTCCAGGAGCAATGGGGGTTAAACCATTGGAAATTCCAACGGGTTCACCGTGGTTCGAGGAAAGCGGAACAAAAACAGGTTCATATCTTAGAAGTGAACTAGCATCCGCCGCCGCTAAAAAGAATCCTATTTATTTACCAGCAGAAATACATCGCGGAGAACTAGCATTAAATATTGCTAGAAGCTCTGAAGTACAAAAATATATCCCAAGTGTTATGCGGCCAATAGACTTTGGATTAGTTAAAAATTTACCAGATGAGTTGAAGGTGACGGTTGAAACATACCACGATAAATATAAGGACAACATCCTCTACGCGGGTTCGCTACCTGCTGAATCATGGAAAGACCCCTCCATAAAGTCGCGTGGTGTTGGTGACATAGACCCTAAGATAATGACTAACGTAAAGGCGGGAGTTGTTGGAATATCATCAAGTCAGTTTAAGGTGGGTTTAATTGATGCTATTAACAAGGCAGGGACTAGCTTTATAGCAGAGGCAAAGGGTAAACCAGGAGTGGCTATTCGCGATACAAAGAGTGTGTGGAATAAGGGGGAGTGGACTAAACTAGCAGATATTTTTGAGAGGGGGGAATTCTTGAAAGAGGTTGAAGGATTAGAGGATGAGATAGTAAAGGGTGGACAGTATCGTTC
>Ga0207997_1002180_pt1 | contig 10024 bp, 19 predicted proteins | sample AntAceMetag02UKN_FD_184777 | JGI IMG/M metagenome (GOLD analysis project Ga0207997, IMG submission 184777) | Saline lake microbial communities from Ace Lake, Antarctica - Antarctic Ace Lake Metagenome 02UKN (SPAdes) (version 2) | ecosystem: Environmental > Aquatic > Non-marine Saline and...
AAATACAAAAAAAGCGAAGATTTACTTCGCTTTTTTTTAAACACTATATTCATACCCATCTTTAAATGGTTTCGAATACACAGGTCGTATCTTTTTCCAAATAATATTAGCATATGATCTTCTATCATATAACCTGAACAAAATTGAATTATTGTCCGATACCTTTGCCATTTCAGCAAATAACGCACGATCAGTAATTTCATTTACGTGATAGATTCTCAGGAACTCCAATAATGCCAGTCTTTCGATGTCATTAAAATCAGCCTGAAGTTTGGCTGCTGTTCTCTTCAACCAGTCATAGAATTCATCTGGAACTCTGTCCAGTAATTCATCGAATTCATAGTTATCTCTCATGTGTTCCCAAACAGTTAGGTTAGATACGTTAGTCAATATACCATGTAATCTCACATATTCAGCGAACTTAACCTTCACCCTGAAACCATTCAAAAATCTAATCACAAACCCTTCTCGATTATCTTTTTCAAGTTCTTTGAGTTCAGATAAATCATTAACAGCATCCATTTCGAATTTTTCCACAACAGTAAAGTAATTAGAATATAGAGTTACTAATTCATTGTATGGAATTTCTTCACCAGTTTTAGTGATGATAACACTTAATAAAACTAATTCTTCTCTATCCCCATAATCAACGACAATTCTATTTCTACCACCCATTTTATTTTTTATATTTACAATTATTAAAATGCCATCTATTCATAATACCTTCACCACCTTCTTTACCACAATATGGACAACGAATTTTTTTTCTTGATATCCCTTTAAATTTACTTGAAACACCTGTTTTTGATTTTGATATTTTTAATTTAGTAGCATCTGTTTTATTCTTACCCGGATTATTTTCACTTAAAAAATAATCTCTTCGTTTTTTTTTGAATTCATTATTATGTGTCTTCCCAAACATTGGATTTTTATTACCTAAAACTCGTTTACTTTGTTCTTCCTTAAATTTATTTGACCTTTTTTTCCCAGTATTACTTTCAATTATTTTCTTTCTAACAACATTATATTGTTCTTTTGGAATAATTCCAACATAATTATCATTATCAAAATAAAAGTCCTTCATTTTCTTTATTGTTTTTTCATTTCTAGGTTTATCAAGTTTAGATTCTGAAATTTTTTTATTTCTTTCACATTTTTCATTAAAAGACATATTATTCCATCTTTTTTTACCTGATTCTGACATTTTCTTTTTTACCTCATCAGTAAAAATTATTTCAGAACCACGTGCATTATTATAATATTCATCACTTCTTAAATTAACATTTTTTAATAATCTCTGTTCTTCAATTAAACAAGATGTTGAATTTCCAATAAATAATATAATACGATTCCAAGACATTTTATCATTATTAAAATCTTCCCAAAAAGATTTATTATGTGATGAACAAACATAACCATCATCTAAATTTCCCACATGATATCCAATATATTTTTTTTGATTATCTAAATTTTTCCACATATAAACAAAACCATTTTTTTCTTTTCCCATAATAATAAATAGTCGATAATTAAAAACAATTCAGTTTGTCGGGTAATTAATAGATGATTTCAAACAAATAAGTACAATCGGTGTTGAGTTTTGAATACTTTAATCCCAACATCTTCTTACCTTCAATACTTTGTTCAGAAATGAATGAGCCTCTCGAAGCCACAATCCATTCCATACGTGGTTTGTAATAGAACACGATGATTAGCGAACCATCCATTTTCTCAAAGATTTCGAATTCCTGAGTCATATCGATTTCTGATGGGTCATGTTCTTCGTAGTTCTTGAACTTTTGGAAAGGACGAGCCAGAATCTTACCTTCGGCATCAATTACCATTCCACGACAAGACATAGTATACTCGTCCCAAAACTTTTTTGATTGTGCTTTAGGTGAATAGTTGAGTATCCAGATATCGTATTCTGGATGCTTGTTAGCAACTATCAGACTCTCTTCGATGTAAGTGTTTAAAACTTTCCAATCGACTTTTTCCAGCATTTTCATTTTATAAATATATAAATCGGTTCATACTTGAACTTTTTGGCTTTATCTCGTAAATTAACATTAGATAAAGCCAAAATCATCTAAAATTTTTATTCGTTTTGCCAAATACCATAAACCACCTTGATTAATTGGTCTCTGACATTCAGTATGGTCTTCAATCAATACTCGTCTCCAAACCCTTTTCTCACCTGACTTCAACTCCATCTTAAGGTGTGGCGCATTTGGTTCTGCCGTACAATGCCAACCGGGTCTTTCTGCGAAACCAAATGTTGGGTAATTCTCGGACTCCATCCATTCATTACATGGAAGTTTTCTACTTTTATTAATGAAAAGCGAAGTTATTTCGCCTGACTTCAACACCCTAAATAACTTATACGCAATTTGTGGCATAAATGTTACAATTATTTTGTTAAATTTTCGTATGTTCCAATAATAATTGGGATCAGGTGTTCGTGTATTTCAGCATATGTTGCTAAACAATCTATTTTCGAAACACCATTAGTAGTTAACGTTTCCTTAATTACGGTATCCAATTCAATAGCTTCGGCTTCTTTTTGCATTCGCCCAGAATTAATATATTTTTTCTGTCTTTGTAGAAACACATTCAGATTTTCAAATTCACTATGAACATCCAGAACCAGATTCTTAAAATTCTCGTTCTTTGTTTTGTCATACACCACTGAAAACAATAACGGTGAGTCTGTAATTATAATATCTACCTTCCCAACGAGTCTATGCATTTTATGTGCCTGTTTTCCAAAGATATATAGTTGGTCGTCAAGAACTCTAAAACTCTCTTCCCAAACCTTTTCTTTGGCAAATTCCATTACGAGTTCACAACTATATCCTTGCCATTTTAGTTCTGCGAAGATTTGTGCTGCTGCTGTTGACTTCCCCGTGCCCGGTCCTGCAAAAAGGTTAATCACGAGCGGTTTTTCAAATAGTCCCATATTATTTATTTTGTAACACAAAGATATAAAAGAATTTCTAACTTCACAGAGTATTTATATGAAATTACGATTTTAATGGAAATTAAAGATATTATCAGAGAAGAGTTTCAGAAAATCTTAAAAGAAGGTTATATAATGGAACACGATAACTTCAAGTTTCGTCAGGAAATTAAAAATTCGACTTTCTATAACTTTCAGTCTTTTTCAAACGATTTTGATGTTAATATAAACGAAAGTGATATTGCCATTAATTGGCGTATTGGATTCTGGTTGAATGACCAAGGCGTTGAGAATTTTTTGGTTCAAGCCGATAGTGTTGAAGGCATGTATCATTTGGAATTACTGAATAAACAAAGTGATGAAGTTGAACAAAAAATAGATAAGAATATAGCAGAGATTCTTTGGAAATTTCAAATCGTTGAAGCCAACCTGAAATTAGGTGACACATTATATGTTGAATCACTTGGTTTCGATTTCGAAACCAAGATATGTACCGTCACATTCTTTGACAGTAATAATCAGATTTAATGTATTGGAATTTGTAGCGGGAGGGGGAATTGAACCCTCGACCTCATGGTTATGACTCATGCGCTCTCACCAACTGAGCTATCCCGCCATAGATATCACCATTTAAAACTAATAAATATCATTTCATTATCGTAACGACCCCTATTTAAATTACGAGTCTCTTTTTTTAATGGTTTTTTCATCCATTGTTTACGGTTTTTGGAAACTATTTTCCAGTTTGGGTGTACCACACTTTTATGTATGAATCCCCCGTAATATTTTGTGCGGTTTTCGCCCCGATGATAAGGGCAATAGCTGCAACGTATTGCCCCGATACCAGATTCTAAGTACCTTTTATACGCACGATTGAATTCGCTACGATTTGTCGTGGTCTTTACTATTTCGATGTTTCTCATTTACCTTGCAATTGCATTTGAGCAATTTACAAGGCGTAAAGGATTTTTTTCATGGTTTCTAATTTAAATAAAGTTCTTTTTCAACACACCAGTAATTCAGATTCAATCCCTGCCACATCCAATAATCAAATTCTCTGTCGTTTCGAGCATTCTGTAATCTGATATAGATGAAATCCGCTAATTTTTGTAATAGCTGTTCCCTCTTTTTTAAAAATTTTTCTTTCATCATTACAAATATAAATACTAAGTTATTCACATTTTTTGCAAAGCAAACTTTACAAAAAATGTCATTAACTCACAGTTGTGGCTCAATGACCACCGATTTGCTGCTCAAAATATGTATACCAGTTCCGTCATCTGGGGTTATCTTCTTTTTCTTACAGTTTTCCTATATACAATAGCCTTTCTTTCGGTTTTCTTCACCTGTTTACCACAACAATTCTCCTTGGGTACTGGTTTAACGGCTTTAATTACTTTTGTCATTGAGTTCCTTCCTTATTTCTTTTTTCGCTTCTTGACGTGCAGTACCCTTATCAATACCACCCAACTCAACTTCCCACCAATTTCTCACATATTTTCCCAATTTCTTGGGATGACAATCGGTGAAATTCTTTCTGAACTTATTATTTTTTCCATATGGTATCATTAATCATTTTCCTTTTCATAACAAGCCAATTTTGCAACACAATCAATGTATTTCGTTTTGGTTCTCTTGGAGTATTCGTACTTCGCTTTATTTCTTGAAGTCGCTTTTATTCTCATCCAATTTGCATGATAATAATTCGTTTCCATCTGATATCTATCGACACAAAAATACGCCTTAATTTCGCTCATGTAAATAAATACTTCTTTTGTAGCGAAGATGAGGACTATTTATTCACCAACCTTATCTCCACTATCATCGTCCCAAATGAATTCGGTTACTTGAATATGCTTACCACAACCCATACACCAAGTAGTACCATAAAATTTAGGATTTCTTGCATAGGTCTCAGCAATTTCTCTTGCGATTAATGTTTTAGTTCCACACCCACCAATAAATTCACTGTTTTCCCACGCATCGAATTCTTCTTGTGTAACATAAGTACCACCCTTGAAACTACCGTCTTCATTTGTGATAACTGTCATGACAGCGACATAATTTTTATCTGGATGTTCTTTTTTTTCTTCATCATCAAGCATGCGATGAATCGATTTCCAGTGTGCTTTCACATTTCTACCGATATGGATATATCTATTTCTTACTGGTTTCACAAAACCTTTAGCAATTTCTTCTTCACTAAGAACAAGATATGCTTTGTTTTGCATTCCCTCACCTTTAGGTGTGTCTAAATCTGGATATTGTCTGTCTGTTGTTAACATATTAATAATTTATTATTTAAAAAATCTGGTGGCGAGACTCGAACTCATGTCACCGATTTTCACCGATGTTGGGAAACCAAACCCGCCTTTGTTTATTTGTAACAATACCACCAAACTTTAGTATTTAACTTTTATTTTTTTCCGATAATAATTTGGGGATACTAACCTGTTAACATCAGCCAAAGGTAGGATGATTTCAATTTCTCCTGATGGATATGTGTGTGATTGAGCACTAATACCTAAATCCCTCAATTTGCGCTGCAATTCACAACATTCTTCCTCACTATTAAAATTGCACATATAATATTGTGGGTCCCTTCTCTTTCTCCCCAATGATTTGTATCTGGTAATATTACTACCATGCACATTCACTTTTGTCCGATTATTATGTTTTTCCTTCCCCATATTGAATGGGGGTCGTACTAACCGATTGTAATGTGCAATCCATTCGTTTTTAGTTTTCAAAAAATCCTTCAGTTGCCCACCAATTTTAGTTTTTCCAGTATTTTCCATAACAATTAATAATTTATTATTTCTTTAGTTCCAATAATTTCTAACATCATATTCACATCATCTCTTTTGTAGATATGTGTGTTTTTGGGTTTGGTGCTAAAGGTACAACTAATTCCCAATATTTCACAATATTTTTTAAATAAATTATGTAAATCATCCGATTCGTTTCTGAAATCATATGACGGATATTTAATATCGTTTTGATTTCTAATATAATAAGAGCCATCGGAATGGAATAATCCCATTATAAAAAACCTCGGAATAATAATTTCTTCCTGCCATTTCATCAATTTAATTTTCCTCGTATGCTTCATTCCTTCACCCATTTGTGGAAATAAAAGTGGTATTTTTTTTGAATGAACATAAATTGTTATCATATCGTGTTTGGGGTGTCGATATGGATTTATTACATTTTCAGGAAAAATCCTTTTCAGTTGATTTACAGCAAAATTATTTAATTCTTCATATTTTCCATTTAAAAAAAATCTTAATTTCCATGTTCTCGGCATCTGATTAATATAACCATCACCTAAATACAATCCCAATATGTAAGAATACTCATTCTCAATACCGTTTTCAAGAACATATTGTTTAGGGTCATCGAATTTTTTCTTTATTAGATTAGGGTTATTAATCCAATCCCCAATAGTACGTCTTGGAATATTTGTTAATTTGAAAATTTCCGTTTGATTTAATCCATCACCATAATATTCTAAGACTTTTTGACGTTCTTGACTTGTTCTCATATTTATATTTTCATATAAATACTCTTGTCTACCAAAACCACCAAAATATTGTAGCGCAGGTCGGAGTCGAACCGACACGCCCCTTTCGGAGCACTGGATTTTAAGTCCAGCATGTACTACCAATTTCATCACTGCGCCATTGGTTACTATAGTAGCTATTGTGGTCAAATTTGACCACTTTGGTTACTATAATAGCTATTCATTGGTTGATTCTAATATTATTCTATTATCGAACCCACCTTTTTTATTTCTTTTACTTGACTTAACTTCTTTAATATCATTTAAATCGAATTTATAAAATCTTGCAATAGATTCAAGTACTTGCATTATATCAGCAAATTCTTCAACACTTGGCTCTTTTTTAAATTCCCCGATTTCTTCTTGAAGTTTTTCGTAGAGTTTTTCAACATATTCCGCATCGTTCTCAGCAATATGGTACTTATGACCAATACCTGATTTTTTTAAAATCTTTAGTATCTTATCCCTTACTAATTTGTTATAAGTTTTCATGCGCTTATTAAATGTTTAAAATCATCACCATTATAAATATCAATCACACTTCCCTGTCCATGCATTATTCTGAAATAATATCCTTTGAAAAACCAGATTTCAGTAGAAAACATGTTTTCAAGTTTCGGAACTCTTATTGATTCAAGATTATGTGTAATATAATCAAAAACAAATTGCAATTTATTATTTGGGTAAACTTCATGACCATTATGCCAACATCTTTCTCTCCAATTCTCATTATGTTCAAGAATTAAACGATACATGAGTTTATCAAAATCGTTTGTTTCCAACCATTTCTCAAAACGTCTGTAACGACTTTCGGCAATCTTCTGCTCTTTAGCCATTTTAGCCATATATACTTCAGTTTTAGCCTTTCCTTCTGGCGATTCAAGCCAGTCACTCATTTTTTCTAAGTCCAGTGCCATTGCTATTAAATTTAATATTTTTTCGTTGTTTCATTAAATTAATATAGAATTCATCATCATTCTCCGATTTCATCCAAGAAATGAATTCTTTTTCAGTTAATAAATTTTTAACATCAATTCGTGACATTTATTATAATATTAGTGGAGATGGGGGGCATCGATTCCCCCGTCCATACATGCGATAAATCAGTTTTCTACAAGTTTAGGATAAGGTTATCTAACCTTCCAAATTATCGGCACTTTTTAGCCTATGCTGCCGAATTATAGATTCAGTTTACCCTACTGAAAAAGGGGTTCTTTGCTGTTTTACTGCTTCCTATATTGCAAGTGCGAGTTCAGCTTCTCTCGCAAATACACTTTCGCCTCTCGTAAGAGACGTTGGAATAGACATGATGTCTTCTGCATCTATTGTTTTGAACCTTTTTAACGTAGTCCGATTCAACTACGACTTGCTTCTCTCATTGACCATCACGCTGTCAAATCCAAGTCATCCCCATTATTTTAAAAGAACGTTCCATTTCTCGTGAAACAGATTTTCATAATCACTACCATCACATATCGTCAACTTCATCATATTTTTACCAGTCATTATACCTAAGAGTAAATACTTTGGGTTTTCGAAACCTTCTAATAATCTGGGTTCGAATGCCCTATCTACCGTACCCTCACCTTGTAAACATCTGAGAAGCGCATTACCATCTTCTCGGTATTTAAGAAAGATTGCTGGTATAATATCAATACTTTCTTCCATTTTATGTCTTAAGCCATTCAATAATTTTATCGGCACAGTTTTCAGCAAATTTCTTAACACCAGCCATCGTCTCAAACCAAGAATCATGTTCGTTTTTTTTCATTAGTTGTTTTTGTAAATTATCAAGTAATGATTTTTCCATTTTTCCTATGTTTTCTTCTTGATGTTGTACAGTCATTGTTGTAGCGATATAACCAATCGTTATATTTTGTTGACTTGTTCTTAAATTCATTTTTGTAGCGATATAACCAATTGCTATATTATGTTGACTTGTTATTAAATTCAAATGTCGTTTCATAACTTTAAAATACTTCCTATTATTTTTCGTACTTCAAAGATATGACTTTTTCCGAAATATCCACAGAATAATTTCGACTTTTTATTTCTTCGATTAAATGATCGATCTGTTCATACTTACCTCTGGAAAGTGCAGTGCATAACATTCTACCCAATTCTTCAACTGATAATAATTTCAAATCTAAACCAGATACTTCAATTTCCACCTCATATATTTTCGGTGGAAGTGTTTCTTCTGTCATTTCCATGACTTTCCAAATCAATTCTCTTTCTTTAAAGGGGAGATCATTTACGCTAATCTCTTTTGGTTTACTAACTCTTTCTATTTTTAGAGGGTTCTCTTCTAAATGACCATTTGTCAAATCCATGTTGTGGTATTTTGTATTTATCTTCGATTTCAACGATTTCTTTTTCACCGATTCCCAGAACACCACCAATAAACATACTGATTTCTTGAAACGCAGTGAAAGTGTCAACGACCTTATAAAATTCCCATTCTTTAAGTATTGGGTTGATAATTAGAACACTTGATTTACGTGGTGACCTACTATCACTGTCGTAAATAAAGACAGGTGACTTAAGTTCTCTGAACATATTTATTGGGTCGTACTTCATCACGTATTCCACATCATTATCAAGATTACCATGCCAAAAACTCGTTTTAATATGTTTTTTGGCTTTTTCGTAACCGTAAATAATATCGGTTTTTATAATTTCAATGATTTTCCCATCTTTATCCCATCCCTTCACTTTGTATTCAAACTTCCAACCCAAATAAAGTTTACCACAGAAACCGACAAGAAAGAAATTACTTGTCTCGTATTTTTTTGAATCTATCTGTGCATAACCTATATTCAAGAAACGATTCTCACGTCTGTCGTTCCAGTTACGAAATGCCTGAAATTCCTTCAACATTTTTTTACTGTCTTCAATTTCTACGGTATTGCGTTCATAAACCAGTGTTTTGTCTATACCTACAGTACCAACAACACCGTCATAATAATCTTTATTTTTTGCTATAATATACATTGCTTATAGTTTATTATAAATAGATTGCTAATGTAAGAAATTATGTGAAGAAAAACAAAGAATGTTACAAAAAGATTTGATTTTCTGAAGTGGTGACGAACCACTAACCGATATTGCTCTTGGGTACATTTCTGCCCTCGGTTGTTGTCGGTGCAGATTTGGACTCTGCGTTGACATGTGATTCGTACCAGCGATTTTTACCACCGCTTCATTTCCGTTGCACACCCGGCTGGAATCGAACCAGCAGACCTTTCGGCACAGTTTTGGAGACAGCTTACCTCACCAATGGATGCGGATGTATTTAGGTTACTTTATCAACACATCGATGCGAACCACCACACCTTGTTTGTATCAATTTCGCCAAAGTCGGCTTCGCTTCACTGGTTAGGATTCACTCGTACCGACTTTAGTACCCCGTCTCAGATTCGAACTGAGAAAATCAGCCTTTTAAGGACCGCACGGTTGCCAATTACGTCAACAGGGCATTTCTATCTGGTAATTTTCAGAAA
>Ga0207997_1002182_pt1 | contig 10011 bp, 20 predicted proteins | sample AntAceMetag02UKN_FD_184777 | JGI IMG/M metagenome (GOLD analysis project Ga0207997, IMG submission 184777) | Saline lake microbial communities from Ace Lake, Antarctica - Antarctic Ace Lake Metagenome 02UKN (SPAdes) (version 2) | ecosystem: Environmental > Aquatic > Non-marine Saline and...
ATTTCAAAATAAAATATCAACACTGTTTGCAGAAAAGCAAGCATATCTAAATGCAAAAGCTTTGGATGAAGAAGCTGAACAAAAGGAAGCACACTTAAAGCGAATCGCACGTTTAAAACGTGTTGCTAAGACATATAGATAAACCAAAAACAGATACTCAAAGAACCTAGATGCTCACTCGCTTACTTTAGTAAACTAATTAATTAATTAAATAAATGTATGTTTGGATTTAAAAGACTATTAAAAAGAATAAAATCTTTAGAGAACATGTTAGGAGTTTCATACTCCGGGACAGATCTTGGCGATGATTGGGAGGTACATATCGTTCCCAATGGTAATATATATGGAAGAATGAAAAAGCTTGATGACATTAAAGTAAAAAAACACACGCCAAAATCAAGCGATTAACTAAATATAAAATTACTATTTTATATATTATAAACTAAGATTACAATCTTATGACCAAATCGCAAACCGTCGAAGCTTTATCAGCAGTGATAGAGGTCGACAAGACAACCGTCAACAAAATGTTGAGCGGCCTAGCTGCTGTAGCATACGAAGCAGTCAAGGTAGATGGCGAGTTTATCATCCCTTATTTTGGTAAACTTGTTAGAGTCGATCGCAAAGCTAGAGTAGGGAGAAATCCTGCTACTGGTGAATCGATTAAAATTCCAGCTAAAACCGTTCTCAAATTTAGAGTAAGCAAAACTGCAAAAGACGGAATCTTATAAACCATATGGTATACGAGAAAGAGCAGGAGCTCAAAGACCACTATAATAAATATCCAAGAGGTGGCACTACTATAGCCAATCCTCAAGCATTAAGATCTATATTCGATATGGCTGAGATAAATATCAGCCCACATAGTAATGTGTTAGATCTAGGTTGCGCGTCCGGCGTGATGTCAGATATTATACGAAGAGAGTATGATGTTAATGTTACTGGAGTTGACTCCGCTTTTTCTCGTATCCTTATTGGGAGAGAAGAACGTCCCAATATAGAATACATTGAGCAAGACATCCATAAATTTGTACGTACAACTGCGCGGAAGTTCGATTTGATAATCCTAGGGTATGGACTCAAAGCTGATCGTAAGCCCAAGACATTAATCGGATATGCTAAGAAACTCTTGAATGAAAAAGGTATTATCATATCGCGCACTCCATTGGCCTTCCCTTATCTGGCACACTTACAAGTATTTAATAACAAGGCCGACTTTGATTTGAAGCTCAACCCTGATACTTCGATCGAGGCCGGTCGTTCAATAATAGCTATATGGCAATAACATGGATCATAGGTAATAGTGACGCTGGTAAAACAACATTAGCCCATGCTATATTGGAATACGATACTACATATAATAACAACATGCATGATGATGTTTTACATCCTTACTATAAACCTATACTATTAGACGGAAATTACATGCGCGATATATGGGATGATCTCGGTCTGTCTAAGAAAGACAGAATAACACAGAACATAAGAGTGGCGAAACTGGCCAAGATGCTGGAAGACCAAGGCCACAATGTAGTAGTGTCAGTCATATGTCCCTACCGGGAACTAAGAGCTACAGTTAAAAAGATAACCAATTGTAAATTTATATATATAGAAGGTGGCAAGAAGGGAAAAGATTATCCCTTCGACCAACCTGAATTGTATTAATATGTCCAAGGATATTTATAGTCTATTCATAGGGCGTTGGCAGTACGTTCATAAAGGCCATAAGGCTTTAATCACTACTGCTTTAGACCGTGGGAAGAAAGTATGCGTAGCAATACGTGACACTAAACTATCTCAAAATGATCCATACTCAATCAAGGAAAGAAAACGTATGATAAAACGTGCATTCCCTGGTCAGGAGATTAAAGTTATAGTTATACCTGATATAGATGAAATTTTATATGGACGTAATGTTGGATACAAAATAGAACAAGTTCATTTAACAGATGATTTACATAAGATCTCTGCTACTAAATTACGTAGTAGAGATCATAACTAGATAGCTCAAACGGCAGAGCCCAAGTCGAAAGCAAATTATTAAATTTAGCAAAGAACGGCATATATAGGTTCGACTCCTATTCTAGTTACAAGCTAATCTACGCAGTCATTAGACTGACGAGCGAAATCCAGGTCCCAGCCTCGCAAGCTTCTGGCGCTAGCCCAAGAGTGAGGGCAAAGCTAATTTTTAACCAACAATAAAGCGTAATGTATTTAACCTATAATAAACAACACGCTCATACTGCCTATTAAGGACGAGTCACTGAGCGAAAGTATTTCCATAACTTCTATGTCATTCGGAACGAAGTCATACAAAAAAGGCGATGGGTATGGACTCAAAGCTGATCGTAAGCATGGTGCTGATCGCTCTGAACGCTATCGCATTAAGAAAAAACTTTATGAAGATAAAATTATATACAATCAAGGGATGTAGCAACTGCTTGCTAGTTAAGAAGTTTTTTGATAAAATGAAAGTAGAGTATGAAACAATAGACTGTGATGAAAACTTAGAAGAATCTATTCAAGTAATGAAAGAAGCGAAGAGTGAACAATTACCAATTGTAAAGTACACTACTGATTCAGATTCTTATATTATAGGTTATGATAAAGAAAATCTAGATAAACTATTCAACCTTATTAATTAATATATTAATTAAATTATCAAAACAATTTATGAAAGAACAAACTACAGTACCACAAAAAGACCCACAAGCTAAGGAGCCAACAACTCCTGGCAACCAGGTCCCAGCTGGTGCACAAGTACCCGGTGTCGATGTGACTACCGGCGTTCCAGATGGTACTACTGATGCTGAACCTAAGAAGGAGCAAGCTGCTCCACCTATAGATCCAGCAGCAGAAGAACCAGTAGTTCCTGCAGAGGAACCTGCGAATCAAGAAAAACCTGCTGTATAGCAGATATTTCAATGTATAAGTAACACACCCTATTAAGGGATGTCACTGCTTAAAATAAATTATATGATAATTGTGGGACCGGGTTTTAAACTCGGTCCTCATCATATCTATGAATAAAATATATATAGCCATCCCCAGTACAGACGGAAATATATTCTTTGAATTAGCTTTACGTCTTACTGATTGGCAATTGCAAACATCAATAGCAGTTAAAATAGTGTATCATCCTTTCCTAGCACCCATCGATCACGCTAGAAATGTTATAGTACATGACTTCTTGTTGACAGATTGTACACATCTCATGATGGTAGATGATGATATTGTCCCACCATATGAGGCGCTTGAGCATTTACTATTACATAATAAAGATATAGTAGCTGCTGCGTGCCCTCTAATAGGTCCCAATAGTCATGGAGAATTGATCACGACAATGAATGCGTACGATTTAGACAAGGAAGGCGCGTATACTATAATAGAATCTACCGGGATCCGTAAGGTAGATGCTGTAGGAACTGGATGTATGATGATTAAGCGAACAGTATTCGAAACGTTACGAGTACCGCCGTTTATCACGGAATATAATGTAGATGGTATCAAGTATAGAGGAGAAGATCTTAACTTTTGTCATCAAGCTAAGTTAGAAGGCTTTGATACATACGTAGATTTTAATATTAAATGTAAGCACATGAAACTGTGTAACTTACTAAAACTATGACATCTAAATATCACAAAGGATTATCTAAAGAACAGATAGAGCTAATGGAAAAGTTAGCTCACCATGAGCATGCACGCTGGTCTGATTGGCAAAAGTATGTGCATTCACTATGCATAAAAGACGATGGCGGAAATCTAATCATTGCCAGAAGCATGAGAGATCATTGGGAACGGCAGATCAAGATAGAATATAAAGATCTATCTGAAGTAGAGAAAGACTCTGACCGTGAACAAGTCATTAGATATTGGAATTTAATTAAATAGAACACAATAAAAAACACCTCACTATTAATGTGAGGTGTTTTTATTTATCTAGAACCTTTGCTACAATTTTCACTAGCCCACAGTGGCTGAAGGTTAGTCAGAGCCCAGGACTGTGCGAACTCAGGTTCGTCTACTGTTGCATAATTAAAACTTATGTCTGGCCTGATGTGATCAACATGCCAGTCGCCGTAGTTTTCCCACGTCATACCTGGTTTGAACATGGACTCAAGCCGGGTTATTAGATCTTTTATCTTAAACGGTAGTACTTTGTCTATGCTAGCTCTGTACTTCTTGCCGCCATGGTTGAGTAGTTTGAGACGTACAGCTGAGGAGATGTTGTGTCTTAATTGGCCGTGAGGAGTAGCTCGTACTTTGTCGTGATACTTCTTCTCTGAAGCTTTACCTGCTGGTGTTTGACGATAGGCTTTAATTTGTGCCTTGATCTTATCCTTGTTGGACTGGTAATAAGCTACTCGTTTAACTTTGAGCTTATCCTTGTTTTCCTCACGCCAGGTCTTACTTCGTTTAGCTATCTTTTCTTTATTAGCCTCACGATATTCTTTGCACCATATAGCACATTGAGCCTTACGTTTAGGAGTTTTATAAAGGTTCCTAGCGTAAGCTAAGTCGTGTTCTTTATGTCTAGCATGCCAGTCTTTCATATCTGTATTACGTTTATCTCTATGTTTAATGCGATTAGTCTTCTGATAAATTTTAGTTTTACCAGAAGCTTTATACTTTAGATATTGCTCATGCTTTTGTTTAGCGATTTCTTCTATAGTTTTAGCCATAATATTATAGTTAATAAATAAAGGTGCACCAATTAAGGTACACCTTTACTATATCATAGCTGTAATAATTGTCAACTACGCTTCTGTTATCAAGCCTCAGAAATATTGCTAAATCTACCATGTTTCTGCAATGCTGAAAAGGTTAGAGCTCCATAACCATTGACGGTCATTTGAAGGTAATCTAAACCTTGTGATTTAAGATCCTGCCATCCAGTTGATTGGAAATTCTGTAACACACGCCAATTAATATAATTTTCATTAAGCATAATCATCGTGCTTGTTGGACAATATCTATCTTCAATCATTGGAATACTCTTGAAGAAGAATGCGTCGTATCCGCCCATAGCAACACGTTTGTTGCTGATGTCAGACCCAAACTGAGTACCAGAGAAGTAGCCTGTGCCACTTGCACCAGTAGAAACTCTCTTGGATAGAGAATTTTCGTAAGCTTCTAGTACACCAGGTGCACAGAACATTACGGTTGCTGGATCTTGATCCAATTTTGTTACTCGTACATTTGTACGGAGCTAATCATTTCTGTTAGCTTCTGCATATTACTATGCAGATCAGACTATATCTTACTCATACATCCTTTTATATAATCGTATGAGTTTCTTTTTTTCAGGAACTTTATACATCATGCTGTCAGGAATCTTCTCGATAAAAGGTTCTATGATATTTTCATAGAATTTTAATCGATCCTTACCAGCTAGATATAGATGACTATAACGCTTTCCTTCGCGTTTGCTGAATTTCTGATAAACGTTGAACCTAAGTCCAAAGTTATCATTCATGCTTTTAGCCATCAGCATATTATCAGAGTATGAATAGGCATTAGAATAAATTGATATAGCAGTTTTTTTATCTTCATAAGATCCATCATCTAGATACCAGAGTAGTACACCTAATGGTGTAAGCGCTTTCATTATATGAGTATCTATTGTTCTACCTTCTCCATGATACATCCTCATTCTTAATTTTGTATAAGAAGGATGTTGCATAGAAGTAGCTTTATAAAGAGTCTGCCATGTAGGATGAGTCTTCTCATATGATGTTTCATTTATTCTTACTTTAGTAAGATGTTCCATCATACTGAGTTTCCAATCTAAGTAATCTTTATTAACAGATGTTACTGCTAGTCTAGAATTAAGACGATCCTTTTCTAATTTAGATAATGATCCATCACCTAGGATCATACCTATTATTGCTCCTTTAAATTGTAAAGTATCCATAGTCGTTACACATGCCATACTGGCTTAGCTCGGTATTGTCCTGAATAAACAGGAGGTTCACCGAATTTAATAGAATTTTATATGGGCAATCAAGTTTATGAAACTAAAAGTTCACCCATTCGCTTTGTGTCATACCACATAGCATTGATAGCGTCCCAAGTTAGTACTGTAGTAGAATTATCTTGGTAACCTCTCCCATTTATTTTAATTCCCTGGACTATCGCTTACCATCTTTCGATGATTCACTTCGCTTAGTCTCTACGGCTGCCGAAGGAACAAATGTATGTTTTTCTTTTTTAATCTTAAGGAATAAATCTTCTCTTTCCTTAAGTTGATTGTTAGTGAGTTTCCTCACTGGTTTAGATCTACCGATAATATCGGTACCGGATGATTCTTTCATCCGCCTCAGACGATCTTTCTCTTGTCTGTTCTTAAGACAACAGAACTGATATGCATATTCGGCCTGTTTCTTTTTATATCTTAGGAACGGTGCTAGAAGTTTTAATAAAGCCTGAGCTTTATCTTGGGATACAATTTCCCATCTATACACCGTGGCATTACCATGTCCGTATTGTTTACAGACATATATCTTGCCGCCAAATATACCTTTGATATAATCCAGCATTCTTCCATCAACTTGATTGATGTGAATCCCAACTCTATAGTTAGGGCTCTTCTGCTGGCACTGCGCTCTGGGGGCATGTTTTGATATTGTGATGCATCCATCACTATCAATCACACCAGCTAGATACGCAAGTTGCAATCCTTTATTTTGTTTCATACATTTGTAATGAACATTTGTTCCTTTGCTTGCCAGGGGTTAGGCTATGCCCGTTCCCCTAATAAGAAGTGATTTAAAGCTGGCAGAGTAAGGAATGATTTTTCCAATACCAGCTGTTAGTATCCATATCGATTCCACCAATTAGCTTCTCTGTACCAGGATCACCCTGAAGTGCTCCTCGTAAACCGATCATACCAGTTTCACCATCTATATTTGTGCTGTAAAAATCAGTAATAACTGCCTTACGTAAACGTTTGGTAGCATTTCTCATTTTAATAGCAGCAATGTCAATAATTCTGCTGGCTCCTTGGTTCTCTGCAAGTCTTAAGTTATGAATCTTAAGAGTTACGTGATACTGATTGTGCCTGACGTTTCCTTATTCCGTCAGGATCGGAACATAGCTTCAACGTAGAAGATACTTTCCCGTTGTCAAAACGCTTGTTCTCTACTGCGGCCCGAATTCTTTTATGTTCATCTTTGGATATACATTTAGGTATTCCAAGCTTGAACTGTTTACACTCAGCTAATCTATCACTGAGTTCTTGTCTCTTTTGTTGCTCATGTTCAGAAAGCTTTTTTGTTCCACCCCATTTACCTTTTAATCTTCCTCGTTTTAATCCGACAATTTTTCTATCTATTAATCTTATAGCAAGTTCTGCTTCATCTTTTTTTACTCGAAGAAAAGGAAGTAAAGTTTTTAAAGCTTTCTTCATCTTATGCATATCGCCAAGAGTCCAGATATAAACTGGTCTTCCTGACTTTTCGCTGACTGTGAATCTTACTGTACCACCAAATAGCCCAATAACTACATCCACCCATTGTGGTGTTGTCATCCATATTTGAAGCCTAGTCATAATTCTAGTCTCACCTACATAAGAACATGTTATACATCCCTCGCCATCTATAAGGCCAGCGACATAAGCAACCAGAGATTTCTTATCTTTTTTCATGAATTCTGCTTGCAAGAGGTTACCAATTTCAGGCTTCCCCTTATTAGTTTTGATTTAGTTGTTAAGGGAACGACGTATCATTTAGATATGCTAGCGTTTTATTCACATACTAGCCTCTCATCTTCCCACTTTGTACCACCAAAGACTTTGTATTTGTCTATGGTTCGGACTATCGCTTTATGGCTTATGGCATGCCATATCAACTCGCTTAGTCTCTACTCCTGCACAGGAATAACCTTGCTTGGAGGGGATTCACTATTTCAGTGTTCCCATTAATTAGAGTTGATTTTATATGCGCAGATAAAACGTTAGGAACGTTTACGCATAGTGGGCTCCAGACAAAATGTCTTGTTCACCCGCTGCCCAGGTAGTGCTAGTGTCGTAAGAACCGACTGTATTAGCTACATCAGTAGATCCGCCCTTCGCGAACGCTGTGACATAACCGACTTCCAATGGTTCAACGATCTCTCGTCCATCAAAACTCATTGTGTTACTTCCGTATTCTTTTACGGAACCTACGAGATCTTTCCTCGTAGCTCATGGTTGTTTTTCCCATGAGATCAGACTGTCGCTTGAAGGCTAACTGCTTAGCAGCTTCCGCCTTCTCTCTTTGCTCAGTCGTTAGACCTACCTTTGGCATAGTGATTGCATATTTATTAAGATGTTTTACTTCTTCATGAATCTTTTTTCTAATCATTACTTCATTAGCTGATAAAGGATTACCATGTTTATTCCCTAATCTTTTTTTAACTCCTACATCTATTCTAGATTGGAGTCTTATGGCTGCTTCAGCTTGTTTTTTCTTTGTCTTTAAAAAAGGAAGAAGTTGTTTGAGAATCTTTGTGGCACTTGAGCCAGTCGCTTCCCAGACAAACCCAGGAAAATATCCTGAATCTTTTTGAGGTACTAGATTAACTGCACCTCCGAATGTCCCATGGAAAAAATCCATGATCTCTCCGCTGTTCATCTTAATTACTACTCTTGGCAAGTATGTATAGTTTATAGTTCCACTTGAACCACCAGGTTTATAAACCTTGATGCCAATGTAACCTTCTCCATCTATTATACCTGCTGCATATGCAATCCTGGACTTTTTGTCCATCTTCATACGCTTCGTGTTTGGCCGGGATTCCCAATTTCAGGGTTCCCCTTATCAAAAGAGATTTTACCTACCCAATTTTGTCTAGGTAATGCTAACCCGAAGTCGCCTTCTTGACTAGCTTTGAAGATTCTCTCTGTAACAGGAGAACCTTCATAAATTTGATTCGTGACTAAAGGCATAAACCTTTGTTCGGTCGATGTCTGTAATTCACTTAATACTGTTTCTGCCATATGAGTTGTTTCTTGATGTGGTCAATTAATTAATAAAAGAAACAACGTTTATACTCACTGGAGATTCGCCTTGGCTGCCTTCGTAGCTTCAGCCCATGCAGTATCCTGCGAGGCTTTAGTAAACGTAGGAGCTGTTGGATCAGGCGTCCCCGGAGGAGTTGGGGAAGTTCCCGCTGACTGAGGGACTTTTATTTTGCCCTCGTTTTCTTTCGCGATGTCAGCTTTGATTTTCTCCCCTTGTTCTTCAGCTATTTTATCAACTAGCTTTTTATGCTCTTCCTGCTTAGCTTCCGCAATCTGAGTTACTGTTTGCTCTGAACCGGATTCAATCTCAAATAAGATTGCATCAGGATTAACGTCAGGAAATCTAGTAATTATTGCTTGAATCTCAGATGTAAGACCGATCATCTCGTCCTTAAGTTTCATCTCTTCAAGCTCTTTAACTGTGGTGTTTTGAAATTCCTCTTGATTCTTTTTAACACCATCAAGCTCAGACTTCCATGCCTCATCTCCCTTGAGAGGTTCAGCTGGTGCCGGAGTTGCCGGTTCTGCAGGTGTTGCTGGTGCGGGATCAGCCGGTTTGGCTGGTTCAGCTGGATCTGCAGGTGTCGGCTCAGTTGGTTTAGGCTCAGGATCATTAGCTAACTCACCCAAGGCTGCATCAAGAGAATTTTGTAAAGCATCAATCTTAGCCTTACTAGTATCAACAGGTTCTGGAGCTGGAGCTGCAGGATCAGCCGGAGCTGCAGGATCAGCTGGTGTTGCTGGATCAGCTGGTGTTGCTGGATCTACTGGTGGTGTTGCTGGATCTACTGGGGCTGTTGGTGTCGCAGGTTCGGCTGGTGTAGCCGGCGCTGCTGGATCGACCGGTGGAGTTGGAACCACTGGTTCATCTCCCTCGGCAAAATTCATAATATACATAATGTTGTGGTCTTAATTATTTAGGCTCTGCTGGTGTAGCAGGCGTAGCTGGCTCAGCCGGTACGGCTGGGTCGATTGGCGCTGCAGGATCTGCAGGCACTGGCTCCGTTACT
>Ga0207997_1002184_pt1 | contig 10010 bp, 13 predicted proteins | sample AntAceMetag02UKN_FD_184777 | JGI IMG/M metagenome (GOLD analysis project Ga0207997, IMG submission 184777) | Saline lake microbial communities from Ace Lake, Antarctica - Antarctic Ace Lake Metagenome 02UKN (SPAdes) (version 2) | ecosystem: Environmental > Aquatic > Non-marine Saline and...
ACAAATAATACAGGAACTTGGACAAATGAATCAGCAATTAATTTTACAGCAACTCCTCAATGGGCGAATGTTACAAAAACTTTAAATTCAACAGTAGGAATCTCAATAGGTTATCGATGGTATGCAGATGACAATGCAGGAAACATAAATAATACTGAAATATTTGTTTTAACTACGACAAAAGCAGATACTTGTACTTGCCCTGGAAGTGGAAATGACTGGGCAATTAATATGACAGACTATTGTATAATTTCAGATGCTTGTAACTTAGGAACAGGAAAATTAACCTTTACAGATGCTGGAAACTGTACAATTAATAATACTTTAAACACGACTAACATGGGAAAGCCTTCAACAGATAGTGTTCTTTATATAGGTTCAGAGGGGGTTATAACAGTTAATTAAAATGAAAAATATATATATGTTTTTAATCTTAGGAATGTTTTTACTTAGTGTAACTTCAATTGGTTTTACCTCAGCAACTTATGATGAAATAGGTCCTTATCTTCAATATGAATGTGTTAATCTACCACAAATTTCAGATGGAACTAGTTGTAATATTACCTCAATAAGATATCCAATAAACTCATCTTATGTTTTAAAAAATGTAGAAATGGATAAAGATGGAACAGCATTTAATTATACTTTCTGTGATACTTCAATCTTAGGAACTTATATTGTAGAAGGAGTATGTGATGATATTGTTTGGGTTTACGACTTTGAAGTAACAACAAATGGAATGCCTACTAGTAATAAGATTCCTTTGTTTTTATTAATTACTGCAATTATTTTATTTGTAGTAGGAATAGTAATTGAAAGTCCTCCATTAGGTTTTTTCTCAGGTATATTATTATTAATGGCTGGGATGTACTTAATGATTTATGGTTTTGGAAATATAGCAGACTTATATACTCAAGCGTTGGCTTTAGTAATCCTTGCTTTAGGATTAATTACAACATTAATGGCTGGTTTCAGTTGGGCGGATGATTAAAATGAAAAAAATAATATTTATACTAATGTTTGCAATTTTATTAGTTGGAACTGTTAGTGCTTGGGAATTTGATAATAGAAAATCTTTTGATAAAACTATTGGAGATTATGGAAAAATAGAAATAATAAATAATTTTGGATTAGGAAGTAAAATAGCAGAATATACTTTAATAAATAACACAGATGTTTGTATAATAAATTGTGAGGCATCTGGTACTGCAAAATTATATGAAGAAGGAAAAATCTTTAATGAGTTTACTTTTAAAAATAAAGAAAAAGATAATAGGAATTTAAATTATAACCTTTTTATATACGAAGAAGTGAAATATACTTATGAAAATAAATCTTATACTATAAATGAGTGGGTAAAATATAATAATAAAAATTTAAAAGAAGGAGAATACACTTGGAAATTAACTGCTAGAAAAGATGCTTATGAAAGTATTGATTGGATAGCAAGTACTTTTGGAGAAGATTTAACTGAATGGGCTTGGTGGGATACTTTATCTGGAGACTTTGAGGCATTTACCTCAAGTGGAACATTTACTGTTCCAATAGGCGTAACAAACCTTTCTGTTTTAATTGTAGCAGGCGGTGGCGGTGGCGGTGGTTCTAATTGGAATGGTGGCGGTGGCGGTGGAGCTGGTGGATTAATATTAAATAATAGTTATTCTTCCACACCAACTGATGATATTGCCGTGATTGTTGGTCTTGGGGGTGCTGGTGGAGGTCCTGGTGAAAATCATGCTGGAGTAATAGGTTTTAATAGTTCTTTTGGTACAATTATATCTACTGGAGGAGGTGGTGGAGCATCTGAAACTGCAAATGGAACTGATGGTGGATCTGGTGGAGGAGCATCTGAGCCAAATTATGGTAGCGGGGTAGGGAGATCTGGAATACCTGGCCAAGGACATAATGGAGGAAATGGTTCCACCGCAGAAGCATCTGGAGGTGCTGGAGGTGGTGGAGCTGGAGAATTAGGAGGTAATTCGGCATATCATAATGCAGGAAATGGTGGAGATGGATTACAAATCTGGGAATTAGAATATTTAGCTGGTGGCGGTGGTGGTGGTGAATACACCACAGGATATGGTTCAGGACTTGGTGGAGCAGGAGGAGGTGGAACTGGAGGAGAGGAAACAGACGGAACTGCTGGAACAGTAAATACGGGTGCTGGAGGAGGAGGAGCAGGAGGATACTCTGAAAATTGTTATGGCGGTGCTGGAGGTTCAGGATTAGTTATTGTTAGATGGATCACTCAAATACAAATTAATCAAACTATTCCTTTTAATTTCAGTAATTTTATTTCTACTACAATCACTTTTGGTGCTAATGTTACTGCAACAGAAACCATTGCGAACGTATCTCTTTATATTAATGATTCTATAGTAGAGACTAATTCTTCAGGGATTCTTGGGAATTATACATTTACTCAAATATTATCTGATGGATATTATGAATGGAAAGTTGGCGGGGTTGTTGATACTTCCTATGAGGCTAATTCTTCCTCAAGATATTTTACAATAGCAAGAGCATTTTTTAATGATATTCAATACAATGTAATGACTTATGAAACATCAGAAGAAATTTATTATGCAAATATCACTACTGATGGAAATGCTCCAACCAATGTTAAATTAATTTATAATGGTACTACTTATCCAAATGCTAGAGCATCAAATATGAATGCTAATAATTATAATTTAACTCAAACAATCCAAATTCCAATAGATACAGGAAATAAAAGTTTGCATTTTAATTATACTGTAAGTGGAACAGAATATTCTACTTCAAATTATAATCAAACAGTAAACCCAACACAATTTGGTTTATGTAATGCTACATTAACACAAAAATATATGAATATTACATTTAAAGATGAAAATAAAGATACTAATATCAATGCTACATTAGATTATTCTCTTTGGAATTACTGGTTAGGGAATGGAAGTATCTTTAAATCATTATTATTTACGAATACAACAGCAAATTATGATTATGCTTTCTGTTTAAATGCAGATAATAGAACATTACATAATAATAAAACAATTCAATATGCTTCAAGTGGATATCCTCAAAGAAAATATTTTGATTCAACTGATTTAACAAATACAACAACTAATAAAACACTATATCTTCTTGCTTCAACAGATGGAATTTATTCAATGATTAGAGTAGTAGACCAAACAGGAGATACTCTTTCAGGTGTAGAGATTACATTAGAAAGACAATTTGATGGTATTTGGACAATCATAGGACAAGATTCAACAGATGCAGCTGGTGCAGTTACCTTCTGGGTTAATTATAATTATGACCATAGATTAACCTTTGTAAAAGATGGATGTACTGGAACAACTTCAACAATCAGACCTACACAAGCAACATATACTCAACAATTAACTTGTGGTGGAAGTGATGAAGCAGAATATGTTTCTCAAGCTGAAGGAGTTACTTATACCTTTTCTCCAAGTTCTTTAACATGGTTACCAGAAAATACTCTACAAACTTTTGGAGTTGTTATTACTGCAAATTTAAGTAATTTAATTTATTATTCAATAAATATTACAGATGAAGATATGAACCTATTAAATTCTACTTATGGAACAACAAGTACTGGAGGAGCCTTATCAGTAATAGTAAACACTTCTGCTTATGATAAATTATATGGAAGATACTATGTTAATGTTGGTAATGGAACTTTTTTATTAGATCCAAGTATTTGGGTTATAAGAGATATAACTTCTTGGGGGGGTTCAGTTTATAGTTCATTAAAAACCTTAGTATCAACAACAACAGATATAGAAGATAATTATACTATGCTTATGCTTATCTTTTTCTTACTCTTTGTAGGAATGGCAACATTTACATACTCAACTGGAATGGAACTATCTCAACCAGGAATATGTTTAATTATATTATTCTTTTTTGTAGCGATGTGTAGTTTAGTTGGATTATTTACTATTGATTTTTCACCAAATGAATTTACAAATAAATATGGAGTACTTTTGGTAGTATTCTTCCTAACAGCAGGATATAGTTTAGGACAATGGACAAAAACTTAAAATGAATATGATTAAATTATTATTAGCAGTTTTAGCAATTCACATTTCTTTAGTAATTACTGGTATTGCTGAAATCCCAGGAAATGCTTTATACACTTTTATAGCCAATCCAATTGTATGGAACTCTTCTGTTTTTATAGGTTTGTTTAGTGATTTATTCTTAGTTGCCGGAGCATTTACAATAATCGCTGGGACTTATATTACTAGAAGTGATATTTTTATTTTCTCTGGAGTTGCTTCTGTTTTACTTAGTTTTGGATTACCTCTAGCAAACTTATTTATTATAGTTAGTGCTCAAGCAAATGAAACACTTGCAATACTATTAGTTTCACCTATAATTTTAGTATACGTACTTACCTGTGTCGCATGGTGGAGGGGGAGAGCATAAATGGCAATTGAATTTTTTAGTTTTTGGGTAGAAGATATATGGGGTTCAACCTTATTAGCATATTTCGCAACTGCATTTCTTTTCTCAATAATTGGAGTTTTAGGAAAAATGTCTTACTTTTTATTATTTTCAATGATAGGCTTGTATATTGTGGTATTTGGAATAGGCTTTTATGGTATAATTTTTTGGTTACCAATATTCCTTTTTTCAATGATATACTTTTTTATGCAATTATATAACTTTATACAAAGAGATTAAAATGAAATACAAAGATTTAAATAACAAGGAGAATTTAATAGAACATGACAATTAATGGAATTTATAGCTCTGCTACTGGACAAAAAATTAGTAATGTTCCTAGTCCTACACCAGATTATTCATCTTACTTAAAAAAAGCAGACCCAACTAAATCAACTCCTTTTAGTCAAAAAAGTGGTACATCAATAACACCTACAAAAAGTTATGAAGAAACAGTAAAATTAATTCAAGAAAAAGCAGTTCCATACTTAGCAAGTACTCCCCCAACACCAACAAGTGCTGGAGGTATTCCTTTACCTATCCCTGCAGATGCTGAATGGCAAGTTGTACCTCAAACAATTTTTGATTCGCCAATACCTAAAACACCTTCTGTTGCAGGCTTACCAGAAACAGAAAGGGAAAGATTCACTAGAATATTAAGAGAAGAAGGAGGGATTGGATTTGGAGCAACATTAAGATATGGTTCTGAAGCAGTACAAAGAGGATATGCTGGTATTGAAAGATACGCACAAAGTAAGATTCCGGGTTATCAAACATATCAAACTGAAGCAACAAGAACCTTAGTTTTAGGTGGTTCAAGAGTTGCTCCTTATTTTGTTCCGGGTGTTGGAGCAATTGCTCTTGTAGGAGAAGGAGTAGAAAAATTAATTACTCCAAGTGGTAGAGAAAAATTATCTGAACAAGAAAAATATTACACAGAGGTAAAAGGATATAATCCAATAGTTTCAAAGATTGTTACTTATGGTAATCCTATTGTAGAAATAGCTTTAGGAGCTGGTCCAAGATTAGTAAAATTAAATGAAGTAAAAAGATTAAAAGAATTAGAAAGAGCATCCCCAGAAGTATCTATAGGAGTTACTGAAAAAAATGCCTTTGAAGTTTTAAGTACTCGTAAAACAAATAATTTACAATCATATACCTTTCAAAAATATACCCTTGACCCAAAGACTGGACAAGTAACTGCTGGAAAAGGTAGTACTATTATTAAAAATTTAAAGAGTGGAGAATTTTCTAATCCACAAGAATTTACTTTTGCTGGTAAAATAAATCCAAGTGAAGCAAGAAAGATAAAACAAGAAGCGTTATATGATTCTAATATTAAAATTATTTCTGAAATTAAGGATGTTGCTAGCTCTGGTAGGATTAAAATCTTAACTAAAGATTTAAAAGCCTATGATATTCCAGTTGCTGGGTTTTCTGAAACTAAAAAAGGAGTCACTACAGTTGTTTATGGAGAAACTCCTGTTGGTAGATATTATAAAGCAAAACCTCCAACATATGAACTTGTAACGGATATAAGAACAGGAGAACAAGCATTTTATCCAAGATATGAAGATATTCTTAAAGCAAAATTTGAACCGAAAGGAGTTGGAATAATTAAAGATTTAAGTGTTGAAGAAAAAGGATTTACTTTCTTTAGAGGCGGAGGTAAAAAATCTAGTCCAGAATATTTTAAAAAATTATATTCTGAAGGAGAAAAATCATTAATATTAAAAAAAACTGAATTGCCCCCAACAAAAGTAAAAAAAATTATTAAAGGAGAAATTAAACAAACAACTAACACTTTTGAAGGAGCTGGAGAAAATCAATTCTTAATGCAACAATCACTAAAAAGACCACTTCTTTTTGAAGAATCATATCTTGGTCCTTTAAGTGTAGAACAAAAAATAATTGAAGGAATAAAAGCTGGAACTAAACTTCCTCCATTAATGGGGTTTTCTTCGTTAATCTCGGCACAAACCCTATTAGAACAACCTAGATTAATTACTTCAGAAGGTACAGTTTCAACACAAATTTCTAAAGAAGATCAGATATCTGTATTCGTTACAAAAACAGCTGAAGGACAAATACAAGATTCAGTATTAACTCCAATAATAAAACAAACCTCTAAAGCAATAACTATTGAAGAACAAATTCCAAAGACAATTATAAGTACTGCAGAAAGAATAACAGTTATACCTCAAGAAAAACAAATATCTATCTTCAAACCAGCTATAAAAGAAAGAAGTATCTTTCTTCAGAAACAAGTAACAAAGCAAATACCTTCAGTTACACAGAGAGTTATGCCTTACCAAATAACTCCTACTAGACCATTTAAAGCAGGGATTATAGGTTTTGGTAAATCAAGTATAACTAAAAAGGTTTCTCCTTTAATAAGAAAACCTTTTATTCCGAGATATCAAGGATTCGTTAAAAGAAATAATAAATGGAAGACTGTTACTAGTGGTAACAAAGTAAATGTAATTAAACAAACAAGAACTATTGTAGATAATACTTTAGCTGCAAGTATGAGAGTTAAAGGACCTAAAGGATTTGTTAAACTTCCTATAACAAAACAGTTTAGGAAAAGTAAAAATAAAAAACTTCCACATACTATTGTTGAAAAGAATAAATTTAGATTAGGACCTTTAGAAGTAAAAGAAATAAATATGTTTAAAAGAAGAAAAAGATGAAAGAAAAATTCTATGTTTGGTTAGCACGAATCTCCTTTGTAATTATCTTAGCAGATTTAATAGGTTTTCTTTGGTTCTTTTCAGTAGAATTTTTAGCTGAGGCTACTATCCATACTTTTATATTCTGTGTATTACAAGGACTTACTATTGGTCTTACTGCTGCAGTTACTGCTTTAGTTTATTGTATTGCCTTATTACCATTATGGTACCTAGGCTTTAAAAGAACCAAATAAACATCTGATTATTTAAATGAATAATCTAGGGGGTGGTTATTAGGAATTTTAGTTTAAAAAAATACCAAATGTTATTTGGGGGGTCTTATTTGATATTTTCAAAATTTTCCATTGATTTATGGATTCCTGTTTGATTAAAATAATCCTCCTTTCTTTTTTTCATATATCTTAAATAATATCCCCCTTTCTTTCTAACCTTCTTATCCTTAGCTCCTGTAGGCCTTCCTAATATCTTTCCTTCTGCCTTTGCCCTAGCTAATCCTGCATTAACTCTTTCCTGAATTAGCTTTCTTTCAAACTGAGCAAATGCTCCTGCAATACTAAAAAATAATTCTCCTTGTGGTGTTGCAGTATCAAACCCTTCAGTCAAAGATATAAACTTCACATCCTTTTTTTTAAACTCCTCTATTAGTTGTAGGAGATGTTTTAAGCTCCTACCAAGTCTATCCAGTCTCCAAACCATTACAGCATCAAATTCTTTATTCCTAATCCCTTTCATCATTCTATCTAACTCAGGTCTGCTTTCTTTAGAACCACTTGCAAACTCCTGGAAGATTTGATAAGTCCATTCTTCCCTTTCGCATCTTTCAACTAATGGAGAAATTTGCATCTGTGGATTTTGCCTTTCTTCATTTGTTGAGTTCCTAATATATAATGCTACTTTCATTCTCTCTTTGTTTTCTTTATCTTAAATGAAATCTCCTTATCAGGAAAAGAAACTTGAACCTTAGCAGTACCAGTTAAAACATTATTAGTAAATGTTTCAAGAGCCATGATAGTTATGGAAGTCCTATTAAAAGATAGTCCTGGATTTATACTATTCATTTTAACTGTTGTTAAATCTAATAACTTCAAGAGTTCAGTAGGAACTCTACAATGTAAAGTTCCTGAACTCTTTCCACTTGTATCTAAATTGTATTTCATTTTAAATAAATTGTTAGCTCCTTTATATAAACAACAGGTTTATCTTTTTTAGATTCAACTAGATGTTTCTTTTTTAAAAGTTTCCTATAACTAAATACATCAATTCTTTTTTGTGAACCATCTGGCATCTGCTTAATACTATAGGACCCGTAAGGTCTTCCTCTTGTTTCCTTTTTTTTCTTATTCATTTTTGTTTACCTCCTTTTAATTCTATTAATATAGAAAAAGGTTTAATCCCTTCTTCTTCTATTACTTCCCTTCCTATTATCTTGTGGACTTAGACATCCACCTCTTCCGGCATTAGCCCCAACACCTCTTCCAGACCCATCATGCTTTGGGCTTCTTTTATTTTCTTCTTCTTCTTTTTCCATTGTTTTGTTTACCTCCTTTTAATTTTGTATGTATATATATATTGCACAGCCCACCAACCACTAACCACCATACTCCTTTTAATTGGATCCAAAAAGAGTGATTGAAACCGCACCCCCTAGGATTGTGTGCCCCCACCTGACTACTTTGTAAGCAATTAAAGGTATGTTTGCCGCGAGGCGAAACAACACACTCCCATATATAGGGGGTTAAGGCCCTGTTATAATAGGTTTTACTATTTCCTTTTAAACTATAGTCATTTCTATTCTGAAAAACCCATTCAAAACCACACCCCTTAGGATTGTGTGCCCCCACCTGACTACTTTGTAAGCAATTAAAGGTATGTTTCGCGCCACGCCAACTAACACACTCCATACATCCCCCCCTTTTAGGGTTTTTTAATCTATTTTTATATGCTTTCATTCTTTCCTTAATATAAAAGGAGAGCTTTGATATAGTTTTCTTCCTTTCCTATATTAAAACCCCTCCTTTATATACTTTCTTATTTATTTGTCCTTCCATCTTTCTATTTTTGAATATTTTTGTTGATTTAATTGGTCCTTTCCAAATCAGGTGCCCCGCACGATACCTATATAGTTTAATATATAATAATTGTGCGTAGTTAATAAAGCGTTTTAATTATATGTGCCCTTTTATCACTATATATTTATCTTTCTTCAGTATAAATTTTACACTCTTCAATCATCTTTAATGCTTTTACCTTTGAATGTTTATTTAAAATCTCTAAAAGATATGATACTGTATTAATTTCCTTAATTGTATTCATTTTAAACTATTAAACTAATGTAGTAAGCTGAAATGCTTACACTTAGGAATAAAAAGATAATCAAACCTATTTTTAATGTTGTCTTATTCATTTTTGCACCTCCTTTTCTTTATTTTATCATTTAATGTGTTAGCGTTTCGCTCATTATTTAAGTATAAGATATAATATTTTTGGCGTAGAGTAGTATTTAGGTACAGGTGGGGAATTTTAAGGTATTCCATTCTAATTTGTTTAATTGTATCTATTTTTTTCATTTTTGTACCTAATTTTCTTTTATAATCATTTAATGTTTTAGCGTTTCGCTCATTCTTTAAGTATAAGTGGAGCATTTTTAAGTGCTCCATTCTAATTTGTTTTATTTTATCTGTTTTTTTCATTTTTCACATTACTAAGTTAACTTTCTCTAATAAAAACTTCAATCTATTAAAATTTTGTATCATCATTTGATTCTTCATCATTTAATACCTCATTTATATCATTATCGAATGGTTTTTGAAGAAAATATAATTTAACCATGCTATAAAAATTACCATATACCTTTTCCAT
>Ga0207997_1002185_pt1 | contig 10010 bp, 22 predicted proteins | sample AntAceMetag02UKN_FD_184777 | JGI IMG/M metagenome (GOLD analysis project Ga0207997, IMG submission 184777) | Saline lake microbial communities from Ace Lake, Antarctica - Antarctic Ace Lake Metagenome 02UKN (SPAdes) (version 2) | ecosystem: Environmental > Aquatic > Non-marine Saline and...
GTCACGACTTTTACCCCTTGTTCAATGGCCAGTTGCATCTCACTATTAAATTTCATTACCCGTTCTCCCCGACAAAATTAGCCATGAAATCCTCCTCCCTCATTATGACATAATTAGACTCCTTATCCCCTACCCATGCTACAGGGGTCAACCCTTCAGTCCTAAATAATCCATCAGCAAGCCCATACATTACATCAAATTCACCCTTGGGGAAAGGGCTATATATGTATAGCAACTTGTTCTGCGACTACCTATTTCGCCACTGGCAAGTTATTCAATTGTTAATGATCAGGCTCTTCTACAGGATTACTTATTACGGTAATGTCCCAAGGCTCACTCTTATAATAATTATTCAGTAAGTCTTCTCCATATTCTGGTGTTTTCTTATACTGCCTTTTAACATTATTCCCAATGTATACTGTCTTGGTGATTTCCCTTAGCTCCCCGAGTTTTTCCCAGTTCCCATTTAATGCCACTGCTAATGTTACTGGAGACATTTTCTTCATGCTGTATTCTGTTGCCTTGGGATCCCTTTTAATCTCTTCCATTAACCACTTGTAACTCAAACTAAAGTCAGCATTTTTCTCTTTGCCCTTCATTGCAACTGTTGCTGTTCCTACACTAATACATGAAGCAGTATCAGTTAATTTCCATCTTCCTATTTCATTCTCATTTCCTAAATCATTTACAACCTTTGGCGAGATTACTCCGTCTACTGCTATACTTATTGGATTAATTCTATTCCGTAAAACGAAATCACTTACCCTAAGTTTTACAGCTGTCTCTACTTCTGCTCCATAGACTGGGTTAAACTTGTCGCCAAATCCATCCTTTTGAACTTGTAGGAACTTTCCCCATATACCGCTAGCTGTTCGCTTTATAATCTTTTTACTGAGACCTTTACTTTGTTCCTTTTGCAAATATAGTTTTGTAACCTCATCTTCTAATAGCTTGCTTTCTTTCTCTGGTATCCACCACCATCCATTTATTAGTTCAAACTTGCCCAATTTCCATTTGTATATAAATTCAATTTGTTCTTTTGTTAGGAAAGTTTCCCATTCCCCTACTGGTGTATAATTCAAGTTATTGAACCCCGAGCCTTTTACATTATAAGTAATGGGGCTATAAGGTTCAGTAATAGTTACTATACCTTTGCAATATCCATACTTAGCTTCTGGTATCCATTGCTTGCTTTCTTTCCATTTGCCTAATCTAATGTCAACAAGTTTTGCAAGTTCTGATGGGTATGCTGAGTTTATATCATAGTCATATGCTGTTTCCCAGTGTCCTATTTGAAATGTTTCCACCCAGTTACCCTGACAAGTTTGGTAGGCATAAAAACCTGCATCTTCTGGAATATCATCTATTGTGGGTAAATCTATTTTGTCCAGTACTTCTTTCTCGTAGACTTTAATTGGAGATGTAAGTGATGTAGGATTTAGCCCAAGTCCTGTCAAAGTTTTATAAACTTCTTCTCCGGTTTCTTGTGCATTTAAGGCTGCTGCTAAGCAAGCTTCTTTACTTGTAACATTTTCTAATTTAGCAGAACTGTATTGGTTCACATCGCTGAAGTTAACAAATGGGCACTTGTAGTAATGTCCTTTAGCAATACTAAAGTATTTGCCTGGAATGTATTTTAGTGTATAAGCATCAAGGTGAAGGTAATTCTTATGCTGTAATTTCTCTGCTTCTTCTCTGGTAACTCCAATTAAAATTAGTAAGTTAGATATACTATATTCCATGTGATAGAAAACTTTAATTGTGTCAGGTTCAGGCTGTAGAAGAAAGTCCAGAAAAGGAGACTCTAAACATGATTCTCCCTTGCTTGTATAAATGCCAGATTTGTTAATATGATATCCAATTATTTTCTTCATTAGTATTCTCCCATTGCACTTTCTACTTTCCTTTTTGTTCTAGCCCTTAAGGCTTCATAGTAATTTCTTCTTGTGGGAGAAATGTACTCTATTTTAAGGAAAGCCCATGGATTTCGTTCTCCGGCTCTTGAGTAATAGTTCATGATAGTGTCATCTACTTCGTCTTGCGACCAACCCTTTTCTGTAATTCTTTTGTCCACCCATGCTCTTCTTGATTTTAGAACTCGCCTCCATAAAGAACTGTTGAGCTCAACAGCTGGCTGGGATTTTCCGTCAGGCGTTTTGCCTTCAGAGTATTGTTTTATTTCCCACTCTATAAAACCAGCTGCTCGTAGTTTTCCTGCATCATTGAAAGATAAAGCCAATTGCATAAACCTCCATTATTTATTTGCATGAACTCTTAATCTGTCAATTCCTAAAGTTATCATTCCAATACTAATTGCTACTTCTATTCCCCTTATAATTGGATCAGGTTCATCTATCAGTAAAAGTTTCTGTTCCGTAATACTAATATTTTCTTGCCTTAAGAATGGCTTAATTTGCCTTTCACCAAGTTGATATCCAAATTGAAAGAATAGCATTAGGGTTAGCAAGCAGACACCAAAGGCTATTACTAAGGCATAACAAAGCCTGTTCTTATCACTTACTCTTTTCCAAAACCCGTGTAGCATTGTGCTCATTTTACTTCTCTCCTTCTAGTAAGTTCAACAAGTAGTAAAGTTACAAGAGTAGTAAGCATAATACTAATAGGTATCCACCACCAATCTACCCTCTCTTCAGCTGATTGAACATTGACGTACTTAATGACTTCTTGGTCAACATACTGTATTCTATCAACGTATTCTATCTTTTCAGTTCCTGGTAAATACTTGTTACGATAAACCGTTTCTGTTTCAACTTCTGTTTCTATAGGTATTGCCCTAAAGTTGAAGTCAATTTCATACTTGTCAGGTTCTATATCTCCTGGTGCATATACAGTAACCTCTACCCACTCACTATCATCTTCCTCAATCTCAAATGCAGGTGGGTCAAAGTAAATGAACAAGTCTCTAGGCATATCATACTCAATATAGACTACTGCATCTTCTGAAGATTCAATTTTAAGTTCCATGGAAACTTCCTCGCCAGGATAAAGGTCTATAGACCAAGTACCATGACTCCAATCCCCATCTCCATCCCAATCAATAACCTCTATATTTGGACTAGCACTAATTGCTAGAGGTGCTAGAGACATCATTAGAATTACTGCTATTGTTGCTATTAGTATTTTTCTCATCAAGTTTCCTCCTTTTCAAATTCTATTTTCTTGGGGAGCAGCAAGCATTGCTCCTTTAGCTTCTGTTGAAGGTCAAAGCTACAGTATACTCTCCAGGTGGGGCATCATTTAAAACTGTTACATTAACTGTATGCATGCGTTCTCCTCCAGCAGAAACAACGTCTCCTGCAGTCCAAGCACTAACTACTGTGACTTTACCAAACCCACCATCGGGATATCCCGTTATAGAGTAGGTGAGTGTTGCAGTAAGTGGTGCATGGCCGTCATTTAAGACTTTAACTTGAACAGGAGCAAATTCTCCAGGATGGGCATCGGGAATAGTAAAGTTATAACCATTAGGAACAGTAGCCCAGGTATCCCCTGAAATCCAAGTATTATCATCCCCATTTACCTGAACTTCCAAGGCTTCCAGTACGGTTACATCAGCTGTTGCAGACCAGAATCCATAGGCAGCAAAGACGCTACCAGCAACCAAGCAAACTGATAGAATCCCTGCTAACAGGCCAATAGGCATACTATGCCATCTTTTCTTGAAAAACTTCTTCATAAGCAATTTTCTCCTTATTTATTTAATTTGCTTGCTACTCCCCGAGAAAATAGAATCATATAATCCAAACCTTTCTGACTAACACGATAGAAATTATGCCTGTTATTAATAAAGCTCCTGCCAAACTGAACAAGATTACCATATTTCTATTATAGATTATTCTCATGTCTTCTACATGCTGTATTGAAACGGCAAGTTGATTTTCTAGACTCGACGTTCTATCATCTATGCTACTTTTGGATGTAGCTATTTCTCCTTCTTGCTCATCCAATATCGTAGTTGGGCTACCTGCTCCAACTATTCCTATAGATAATGCCGTTAATGTCACTATCAGTATTAATCCAATTCCAATTAATTTCTTCATGTTTTTCTCCTATTTTATATTTAGCCTTTCCTTTTACTGGCAATACTTTTCAAATAAGATAATAACCAATATGATTGCACCTAATATTAGTACTCCCCAAGAGTATGCTTTTCTAAAATTATCACTTATTTTCATTTACTTTACCTCCTTATTATTCAAGACTACCATGGCGTTCTGTTATTTCTGCTAGGCCTATAATAAGGAAACCTGTAACCCAACTGGCTACAAAAATGGCTGTAACTACTACAAGTGCCTTTAGGTAAATGTTAGTAGCCCCAACCCACATGTAATACCCAATAAGAATACCAGCAGTAATACCTACTGCAATATTCAAGGCCGTCATAGCAACACTCACAATTGCTGGAAACTCCCACTTGACCTTGTTCATCATTATCTTACCTCAATGGATTTGTATTCATTATTAAGAGCTTTCATTGCAATGCACATTGTAGGCCTAAGCACTAAATGCATGTAGAGTTGTTGTAAGAACTTAGGCTTATTAAGTAAGAATCCTACAAGTGCTAACGAAAAATCCAAGACATTTGTTGCTAATCTTAATCTCATATGTTCTCCTACTTAGTCGTAAACCTTTCCTGTCCCATTACAATCTGGACATTTTTTTGTCTGGACTCCCAAGAGTTTTGCGCTTAGCAACTTAGGCATTTCTTTTGTTATTTTTCCTGTGCCTTCACACCTGGGACATTCTACTAAATGATGAGTTTGAACATAACGGTGCTTTACATTCTGCTCAGGCCTTCCTTGAGCTTGCTCTTCCCTGCCTCTTTTTTGCCCTGTATTGATCCCGGAAAGGAATTTCCTAAAGCTTATAAAGAACTTAACCCTAAAGTTTTTATTTCCAATTAGTAGCCCAAGAAATACACCGAGGGCAAGAATTATTAGCATTGTAGAATTTAGATTCATTTTATTCCTCTACATATGTGGGCATTATCATTCCTTTTGTTCCTTCAGCACTAAGCTCAACAGGCATATCAGGCTTCCATATTTTTACTCTGATGAAACCTTTATTGTCGAATGTTTTAAGAGCTTTCTTTAAGAGTCTAATGTCTAGGGCTACGTATGCTTCTCTTTTTGTCTTTGGAAAGAGTATAGTGTAATTAGGATATACTTTATCTAAGATTTCAGCTTTAAAGGTATTCTCATTCTCATCTCTAATTAGTGCTGAACTATTATCTTTATCTGATTCTATTGTCATTAGCTTAGATTTCCATTGCCTATGACAATCTAGGATAACCTTAGCCTTTATGAGCATAGTACTTCCAGTTGGAGGTTCAGTCGTAATAGACCTTTTAATCATTAAAAAACCATCTGCGGCTATTATTGCTCCATTACCAATTACAACACACTCAAGAATTGGCATGGTTCTTTCATCTGAAGCTAAGGCAGCTGCGTGTGCTACTCTAATTGCTTTTTCGTCTAATATAGCTCTCATTTACTTTCCTCCTTGCAAATCTCGTCTCTTATTTCAGTTAGTAGACTTACAACATCTTCTTTTGTTATTCCTACTTTCTTTATTACGCCTCTTGCCGTTGGATTATTGATAATATCGTTAGCATTCTTGTCTATGTTAGCATTTTTCATTTTGTCAAGATCTTGTTTGTATTGCTCCTCTACAGCTATTTTCCATTGTGTCTTAAGATTTTGTAGTACTGTGTCCTTAACTGCTCCCATTTTAATTCTTCTTATTTTAAACATTGACTCTTCCTTTTTAGGAATCAAACTGTGCTCCACAGTTCTTGCATTCATACTTACCTATTACAATTTCGTTCTTGTAAGTCTTCCTTGCATTAACTGGATGATACTTAAAGGACTTACCTCCACACTTTGGGCATGGGTTGATTACAAGAGTTACTATATCTCCCATTATTTTTCTCCCTTTTTCTTTTTGCCCTGAGTTCCTATCTTCATTTTATGCCCAGGATCAACTTTCTTTCTGGCAAATTTCCCCACTCCGTACAAACCTTCACCCAATTTCTTCGTGACATTACTTCCTTTGCCCATTTCCATTCCCCTGCCTAATTCTTTCTTGAAATCCTTTGGGAAAAAGAACCTGAATATTCTAATCCAAATGTTTTGCTTCTTTTTCATTTTCAACTTTCCTCCTTTTTCTGTAATTCTGCACTAGCCATAACATACCAATTATAGCTATTATATCAATTACAACTAACCCCCAACACCTTATACAAGTAAATGTATGTTGTTCAAACATTAATATCAGGAATTTAATAAGTTGATAAGATATATTGGCTGTTACGAGAGCACATACAATTACAAACAGATTGTCTTTTTTCATATTTCATTTTCCTCCTTTTTTATTTCTTTTTCGTTCTTTACAATGGCATCTACATTGCGTTTAATATTCTCAAAGTAGGTTTTAATATTAACACAGTCTAAGTTAATAGCAGCTATACTATTAAATCTTACACTTCCTACATTTACGTCTCTGTCCATCTTTTCCCCTAATCTGTAATTCTCCATATCGAGATTGAATTGTTTATTAGTAAGCTTAATTATTTGATTCACGTAGTATTCCATATTGACGACTAATGATTTAATTTCCTTTTCCGTTTCCATATTCTAATTTCCTTCTATTCTTTTTAACTCACTCTGGGCTTCTAACAATTGTTTGATTTTGCTTTCACTTAATTCAAGTTTGCCCGTTAAGTCAAGAATTGTATTTTCAAGTTCTTCTCTGTATTGTATTATTTCCCTTGAGAGTTTATTAATTTCTCCTGGCAATTTGTCGATTGCCAAAGTTGAGAGTGTATTTACATATATAGAGACAAACCGTATTTTACCTTTCCATACTTCTGCATTGTTAATAAGTAATGACATTGCTCTTTTGTAATAAGCAACATATAATCCCTTTTTAGCTTCCCAGTTATTGTTCATTTGATTAATAAGCATTTGGCTATCGCTATAAATTATTACATTATCAACAGGTTGCGTGTCAAACCATTCTAAGAAAGTTACTAAACCATTGTATCTAGCTACGCCGCTAGACATCCTATCTCCACTGCCAATAATCTTGCAACTTTCCCAAATCCTTTCTTTATGGTAAGGTTTAAGCCCATGTCCTACTTGTTCTCGTTGAACAATAACAGCACAACTGGCTATTTTCTTTAATTTTGTTACTTTGCAGGTTCCCCCAATATAAACTTTAAGCATTTCTAATTGCCGCTCCTTTATAAAAGTTTTGTTTGTTCCAGTGATTCTGCTGTTTTCTTTGCTTCAATTTCTTCAAGTTCTTTAAGTTTTTCTCTTGCAACAACCTTGTAAGATTTATTAGCTTCTCCATTATGAAAATAATTATGAATTAGCCAAGCCTTCTTTTTTCCGACACCGTCTATTTCCATTAAGTCATCAGGGTCCGCTAAGGCTACATCCAATAAACTACCAAATTGTGTTAAACAATCCATTGCTGTTTTGCCCCTGCAGCCACTAGGGAAGGCTAAGACTCTATCATCAGTATAATTCTTAGTTAATGCACTTAGGCTATAAGGTTTTTGATAAAGAGCATAAAGTTCGTTTAGCCTTTGTATTGTATGCCCTTCATTTATAGTTAGTTCTAATGTAAAGCCTTTGTCTTGCCATCTTCTAAGGAAATTCCATACCATACTCCAAGTATGATACTCTATCCCTCTACTACTTATAATATTCATTGAGGGTGAAACAGTCCTCCAGCTACCTTCTAATATAAAAATAAGTATGCCATATTCATCAAGCATTTCTTCTAACTGCTTAGGCAATGGATATTGTCTCTTTCCATTAACCTTTGATCCAGATAAACTGCCCAATAAATCATTTACAGTCTTCCTTGTGATTCCAACTTTTTTATAATCATGGGCATGGAAGAAATAATCTCCGCTGTAAAGAGTTCTTTGTTCCCAACCGAGCTCATACAACTTTTCTCTAATAGTTCCTGGTTCCCGACTATCCATAACCTTAGTTCTTATTTTTTCTACCATTTCTTTTTCTTTTTACCTTAATTCTCATAGCAGCTTATTTTCACCAGTCTATTCTTCCCCTGTTGTTATAACCTAAGATATTTAACTCATGTAAAGTCTTAGCGCTGACAACAAATTTAATTGATTGTAACTGCCATATTTATTATTTACTCTTTTTGGAGGCAGCGGATGGATTCGAACCATCAGTTCTCATAGGTGGAATAACTCCATGAGATAGGATCCTGCAGATCCTTGCCTTTACCATTTTGGCTACGCTGCCACATTTGCAAATGGAGTACACCCCATATATTTGAAAGAATCCCAACTACGCAAAAACCGATGCCCCTTAGAACAATAAATACTACCATAATTCTTCCAAGGATACACACGATAAAGAACTTTAGTTTTGCATATAGGGCATTCTCCAGATTTCAGTATAGATACCTCAGTCTTAGTTATCATTTTTCCTTCTTTCATGTATCACCTCATTTGTAATTGAGCTTCTGCCCGAGAGCCCCATTTGCATGAGACCCTCGAGTAGAAGTTTAATTATTATTAAATTCCTAAGTCTCCTTCTGTTGGCTTTGTTCCAGCAGGAAGAATACTAATCAGTTTTGAGTAGTATACGGGTGGCTGTGTCTGGTCTCCCTTAGGAAAGCCTTTCTGCCATTGCCAAACACCAACAACAATTTTCCCAACCAGAGCCATTGGGTCGATACTCGGGTGCTGATTGCCATCACTTCCTGGTTTCATGGGCATATCTTGGCCAGTGATAGCTTGGTAAATTTCTTTTCCTTTCCATATGCCGCCTTTCTTAACTCCAAAGCTGACCTTGTCCCCTTTCCCTTTGTCGGGACCTTCTTCGGATATTGTTACAGGTATTTTCATTGAAACTCCTGGGGTATCCCAATCAAGCATACCAATTTCAATACTTTTATATACCATGTCCCCTACCTTAGGCCCCGGAGGAAAGGTTACAAATTTGCTCCCCTCCTTTTCGTACTCTTCCGCTGTCATTTCAAGTATAAATTCTGGTGACATTCTAAAAACCTCCTTTGTTTTTATTTAGTCCCTTGTTGCCTGTATTCCAATTCCTTTAGTTACGTATCTGGTCTTGTTGCCATTCCACCTCCTTCTAGGATAAGCTGTCTTTGGAAATCTGATAAATCAGTTAATTCTTTTATTTAATTACCACTATAACTATTGCATCTTGGGCATTTAATATTACAAGGTGTAAGTAAACCTCTTTTTAGTTCAATTGTCCAAGCATATCCACATTTGTCGCAGCGTACTTTTAATTTGTACGTCCCTACATCTCTCTCAATGGTAAATTGTTCGTCTGTTGTAGTATCAAGTTGCCGTATTACACTTAGAGCCTTTCCTGCTCGTTTGTAATAAGACGGAGGATGGTAATCGGGATGCATAGTTTGCCAAACACGTTGCCTAGAGCAATGAAGTATTTTGCCTGTTTCTGCGTAACTCTTTGTTTTATTGTAAATATCTCTCATCTCCTCTTTACTTAATATCCTCATTACTCATTTCTATCTCCTCTAGTTTATTATTCTACTTTCCATTTCTCCCAAAGTTGTATCCCTTTCTCGGTAATAAGAAAATGGAATACCCACTCCTTACCTGTAGTAACTTGCTTCAAAAGCCCTTGCCTAACTAAATCGTCTACTCTATCTAACAACAAACCTCTGCCAAAAGCATTGGAAATACCACTATCAAACATAAAAGATAGACCATATTCCTCAAGACAGCTCTGAGGTTTAACCATTGCTGCTCTCAGTATCAACAGAGTGTTACTAGACGGTCGTTCCTCTCCGAAGTATACATTGTTCTCTACTTCTTTAAGCACACCAGGCTCTTCACTCTCAAGTAAGTAATTCCGCAGTTTACAAACATTTTTTCTACTTAATATCTTTGGCGCTTTTGTCATTCTTCTCATGTTACCTCTTCTCTAAGTATATAGAATCTAATTTAG
>Ga0207997_1002187_pt1 | contig 10009 bp, 17 predicted proteins | sample AntAceMetag02UKN_FD_184777 | JGI IMG/M metagenome (GOLD analysis project Ga0207997, IMG submission 184777) | Saline lake microbial communities from Ace Lake, Antarctica - Antarctic Ace Lake Metagenome 02UKN (SPAdes) (version 2) | ecosystem: Environmental > Aquatic > Non-marine Saline and...
ATAGTTATGATATTTGCTGGAGTTGGCTTTTACTTTATACTAGCACCATCAATAGATTATTTTGAGAGGGAAATGTAATGGTGCCATTTATATTTGTGATAAGCCTTATTGTTTTTGTAATGCTAATATTTGCATTGTATTTTAAGATATATTTTTTAGCTGCAATTTCAGGATTAGCTATATCATTTTTAAGTATTGAAATGTTAATAAGAGGAATACAGGGAATAAATAGTATTTTAACATTAACAATGGCCTGGATATACTTTGGGGTGGGTATTTTTATTTTCATAGGCTCTACAGCTGAAGAAGCAAAGAGCTATATGTAAAATGATAATAGAAATAAAAGATAGTAAACTAACAGAAGGTCAGGTTAATTCAGTAAGAGAGTTATTAGTAGATTACTTTCAAATAGATTTTCAGGTAGAACTAGAAAGTAACACAATAAGATTCAAAAACAATTAAGGAGGATAAATAAAATGGCAAAAGAAAAAGTAATTGACGCAGAAGTTAAAGAAGTAAACAAAGAAGAAAAGAAACCAACAGGTTTTGTAGTGGCAAACATTCCAACAAAGGAAGAACCAACATTAGTGGATGCAGATACCAATGAAGTCTATGATGATTTGGCTTGGAAAGCTTATGTAGCAAATTCACTAAAGAAATTACAGAAACTATTGGATTAAGATGGAACTGCTTTTCAAAGGAGCGAATGAGTTTATAAAGCTTGTGTTAGACAGAAAGAATAAGAAAGCACAAATCTCTACAAGCAAAACTCATTATCAATTAACACCAGTAAGCTGGACTCAGTTATTTGATAAAGGGAAAGAGAGGATACAGGAAAGGATTACAGATAAAATAGATGATGAAAGATTTAAGCAGGTTATGATTCAGTCTATGGCAAAGCAAGGATACTTACTGGTGAAAAATGAACCTACAAGGAATGGGTGATAATTTATTAGCAGTTTTAATAGTTGGAGGGTTTGGTTACATTATCTACAGCAATATGCAAGGTAAAGATGTGTTAGGCAAATTCAAAGAGAAAATGAATAAAATTAAAGGAGGAAATAAACAAAATGGAAACATCAAGCTCTGAAGATATAACAGAAGAACAAATAACAGCATTGGAAGAAGAATTAAAAAAGATAGAAAGCGGAGGTAGTACTTCATCACCCTCGCCAGAGAAAAAGGACAGCACATTAGTTTTATTTAGAGAATTAATATCCGCAGTAGATTCAAGGAAGTTTGGAAACCTAGAGAATAAAGAACTTGGTACTGCTGCAATGAGTGTAAGAGACCAGTTAGATATAGCAAACTATCTGGAAGCAGAAGGATTAGATAAATTATCAAACTATTTCGAAAAGAAAGCAGAGATAATATTTGCAACCTCATTAAGTAAAAGAGGTAAGTTAATAGATAATATTATTACCCAAATTAAAAAGGAGCAGAAGGTAAAAGATTCTGCTCCAATAGAAAAAAAAGGCTTCTTTAATTTTGGTAAGAAGCAGGAGGAACAAACACAATGAAACTTTTTAATAAAGAGATTAAGTTTAATAAAAGGATAAAACCAAAGGAAATAATTAAACCAGTTTTAAAAGAACTTCCAAAGGAAGATGTTAATCCAGAGTCAGTTGATACAGAAAAGAAAGTTGGATTGATGACAAAATTAGACCAGGTTAATGTAAGGCTGGATATGCTGACACAAAGAGACAAGAAGTTAGAGCATAAAGAGTTTAAGCTACCTGGAAAGATTCAGAGACAGATGAAGAAGATTGCTCTACAAAATAAGGTCTTTGTGATATATCTTAAAAGGAACAGAACAATGATTCCAATGATAACAGAAATCATTGATGGATTTATAATAATAGATGGAGTACCACATAATTGTTCTACAGACTTTACATTCCTTTGGAAAGGTAAGTATCCTGCAATCGTACTGCCAGAGTGGGACTTGAATCCAATAGGAACAAATAGTTATTATGAAGCAGTAAAGGATAAAAGGATAGCAGACCCAGTAGCAATAGTAATAAGGATGTTGGAAGCAAAAGAGAATCTTATGAAAGGGCAAGGGTTGAAAATATCTCCAAAAGCTTGGATATTTATTGGTTTAGCTATTGTAGCTGGAATATATGTATTAATGGGTGGAGCGGGTTAGATAGATGACAAGGCACGATAGCGATATACTAGAAGTTAAACTATTAGATAACTCCTACCAATTATTATTTAAGTGTAGAGCAAGATTAAAAGATAAGAAAGAGATGGATAGGATGGTAATGGAGTTAAAGTTTAAGGGAGTTAAACTGTTTGAGAATAAGGGTTGGTTTGATTAAACGGAGTGCTTATATGGTCTGAGATACCCCCTTTTCATGTCAGATAGGGCTAAAGAATGGTAGGGTTTAACCTTTGTTTTCTTTTTTCTATAGGTTTATATATTAGTTAATCCTCTTTTACTAGTAAAATGGATTACAAAGCAAAGATTAATTATAATAAAGCGAATGGTCAGGCTATTGTATTCCTTTCTAAAAAGAAATTAAAGCTTTTGAATTTAAGGAAAGCAAAATATTTAAAAATAAAAGAGAGTGATTTGATATGAAAAGACAAAAAGCATTAAAGAGAATTCATACAGCATTGTCTAGAGCAATACAAGGAAAGAAGGTAAAGATAAAACAAAAGGAAGTAAAAGAAGTAGACACAACAGGCCAGGCAACAAAGCTAGTTAAAGCTGCTGTAGGCAAACCTTACAAAGCTAAATGGGGTTAATATGGAAAAATCAACTATCTTAGCATACTTTGGAATGAATGAAGAAGAATGGGAAAGATATATTGAGCCTTATGTTAAACAAAGAATTGAAATTGGAGGAGATAAAAATGCCAAATAGAGACGGAACAGGACCAGATGGAAAAGGGAGAAGAACAGGAAGGGGAAGAGGCCCTTGTTTAATATAATACAAAGGAGGTGAAAAGAAAGATGGCAAAAGATAATGTAATGAAAGGGCTTATGGGTGTAATCATAGCTACACCATTAGTAGGAGCTGCATTAGGTGGAATTGGATCTAATATAGGCGGAAGCCTGGCAGGTGTTGGCAGAGCTACACAAAGCTTAGTGGCTGTAGGATTCATGGGACACGCAGCAAAGATGAGTGGAGCAACAAATCTATTCAAGAAGAGGTAAACAAAATTCCATTAACAATTAAAGGAAAGAAAATGCTCAATATATTAATAAAAGATTATGGCAAAAAGAAAGGCAGGAGAATATTTTATAGTATGGAACATACCCAACCAGATTGGGTAAGGAAATGGAGGATATAAAAATGGTACAAGGATATTGTATGAAATGCAAAAAAAAGGTAGAGATGAAAGACCCTAAGGAAACTAAAACGAAAAGGGGAACAAAGATGGCAAAAGGTAAATGCCCTATTTGTGGAACAACAGTTTGTAGAATAGGTGGATTATAATTGGGAAGAAAAAGAGAAAAGCCAAGATGGAGGATAACTTAATTGGTTACAGCAGCAGAAAGATATGGTGGAACAACAGCAGCAACACGTTACGCTAGAACTGTATCTGAAGTTAAAGCTGCTGCAAGAGTTCCAGAAGCAAAGATACAAGAACAGAGAGAATTAAAAGCAAGAGCAGAAGCAATTAAAACAAGAATAGAAAAACTAACTCTTAAAGAATCAAGTGAGTATTATACTATTCAAGGCAAACAATATTCTAAAGATAATTATACTCTTGAAAAGACAAACGGAACTTCTGTATTAAAAGCTAAACCTCAAAGATATGTTACATTTAGGAGTGGAAAGAATATTGATTATGGTTCTTATTCTCCCCATGTTATGACTTTTAAAGATGGAAAAATAACATCAGACACAACCTATGAAGTTTATTCAAAACATCATGCAGGATATGTTGACCCTCAAATAGTCAAGACTTATGATACAGAAGGAGGTTATACTGTAACAGGATATAAGCAAGGTGAAAGATATAAAACTCAACATTATGCACCATCAGGAGAATTTAAAGGTGGAGAGTATGACGAACAGAAACCCAAAGGCAAACCTAGAGATTATACAACAACAGAAGATTGGGAAGTAATGAATCCTCAACAGCAAAGAGCTTACAGAGATTCACAAAGAAAGAAAGGTATATTCACAGCAGCAGAGAAAGCAAAGGCAGCTAAGCTAACACCAGAGGCACAGATGGCTGAGTATGGGAGTGTTGTTGTTAAGACAGGGGAAAAATTAACATCAGCAGAATATAAACAAGCAGTTAGATTAACAGAACAACAGCAAAAGGAAAGGTTTGGGAGAGTTGTTTATGTTCATCCAAAATATAAGGCAGGACTTCCACCAGTAAAAGAAGAGATAGTAACAGCAAAACCTCCTCCCCCCATTGAATTAGTTGGGAGAAATGCAATTATAGGATTTGAAGATAGATTACCAAAGCCTCCAACAGGTGTTTTAAAAATAATAAAGCCACCAGAAGAACCTTATGAAAAGTTTATGTATATAATTAGGAAGGAAGTAGAAAAAAAAGAGATTGCTGCTTCAAGAGAAGGAAGAGAAGCAGAAAGAATGTTTTATGGTGGAGTATCTACGCTTACTTATCCAATAAGAACAAGAGAAGCTACAAAAGAATTAGGAATATCATTTTTAAAAGGTCTTGGATTTGGATTGGGAGTTGCTGCTTTAGAAGTAATAACTCCATTTCCAATATCTCCTATTATTCTTGGTGCTACAGGAGTATATACTGCAACAAAAGTTCCAGAACTACAAGAACAAATAGCAGAAGCAAAAGGAAGAGGCTCAGTAGTCCTTAGAGAATCACTAGCAGAAACAGGAGCACATATAACAGCAAGTATTGGTGGTGCTTATGTTGGAAGTGCTATAATAACAAAAACCCCTAAATTGTATAAAGCATATAGAGAACAAAGATTTTTAAGACAAGTAACTAAGCCAGGAGAATATTCTTGGTATAAAGAAGGGGTTACAAAAAGACCACTAACAAAGTATGAAAAAGTATTAGTTAAAAGCAAAGACATTTCAGTAGAACAGAAAGCAGAGATATTTAAAAGAGCAGGTGGAAGAGAAGCAACTGCAAGACCAACATTAATAAAAAATGAATTTGGTTTAACAACAAAAGAAGTACAGCTTCAATTAATCCCAAAGAGACAAATAATTGAAAGAGTATCTCAACAGCCACTTAAACCACCAGTTTATAAAGATTATTGGAATACTAAAGAGTGGGGTGTTAGATCATATCTAGGTAAGTATGTAAAGCTTCCTAAACCACCACCCCCAAAAATTATTGAAATTAAAGATATAGCAACAGGCAAGACAGTTAAAGTTGAATTAACATCAAAAATAATTAAACCAATAGTAACAACAAGACAGGTTAAATTAGTTAGTGAGTATGGGGAGTTCTATTTTGGAAAAGGTTATGCTGAATCAATGAAAGTTCCAACAACTCCAACAGTAATATCAAGAGTTAAGGCTAAAATAAGACCTTTGCTTGTTAGCAAAAAAGCACAGTTATTAATAACAAGACCAGAAAGAGTATGGAAATTTGAACCTTTAATTAAACCATCACCACAAAAAGTAGTTAGTGGAGTAAAAGAAATAAAAGCAAAACTAGAAGTAAGACCAACATTCATACCTTTAATTAGTTTAATTAAACCATCTACTGCATTAGGATTTGATATTATTTCTATTCAAAAAGCAGCTATAGAACCAATAACTATAGAAAGGCAAATACAATTTTTAGGAACTACACAGGCACAAGCACAAGCTCAGGCAGCAGCACAAGCACAAGCTCAGGCAGCAGCACAGGCTCAGGCACAAGCTCAAGGATTATTAAGCCTCCAATTAACAGAGACTATGCAGATATTAGAAACTCCTGAAAAGGTTATACTTAAAACACCAACTAAACAAATATTAAGAAAACCACCAAGAAAGATAATAGAAGAACCACCACCAACTCCACCACCAACATTAGGTTTTCCATTCCCTAAAGGAATAGGAAAACCAACAAAGAAAGAATTAATAAAACAAGCTTATGATGTCTTGGTAAAGCTAAAGAGAATAAAGAAAGGAAAAGGAAGTTATATATCAAGAGGATTTAAAAAAGCAAATGTGAAACCTTTAACAAGAGAAGCAGCATTAGGATTAGGAGCTTCACTAGTTGATACTTATACTAACAGAAGTTATAGGATTAGAAAAGCAAAAGGAAAGCCAGTATCACAACCAAATTTAAGAAGAAAATGGGAAGAGTTAAAACATAAGTTTAGAACAGCAAAGAAAAATAAAAATATTATGGTTGAAAAATCAAAACACGCAATAGATTCTTATCAAGAAAAACAAGGCATCCCTTTTGAATCAATGAGATTAAGAAAAGCAGGTTTATTAACAGCAAAAAGAAAGAAAACAAAGAGGATTAAATTTATATGACAACAATAGAACAAGTGGAAAGATTCCATAGACTAAAACACAGAATAGCTCAGTTAGTCCTAAGAACAATTAAAAAGAAAGAAGTTATCTATGGGGAAAGGGCATTGGAAATTAGACTGCCTGAATTTTTAAAAAGACCAACTAGAGATTATGATGTTTATTCACATACTCCTGAGAAAGATGCAATAGAAGCAGAGAAACTTTTAGACAAAGAGTTTGGTGGAGACTACTTCTATGTAACACCTGCACTACATCCAGGAACATTTAAAGTTAAGTCAAGAATAAATGAAGAGACCTATGCTGACTTTACAAAACCAGAAGAGAAAATACCTTATGATGTTATACAAGGAAAGAACTATGTGCAAATAAAGAAGATAGTAGAGAACTTCAAAAGAAATCTAAAGGATAAAGAGAAGGAGTTTAGGCATGGGCAGGACAGAGACACACTCAACAGAATAAGAATCTATAAAGATATAAAGAGACAGATGACTTTGAAACCACAAAAGAGTTTATTGAAAGAAAAGAAATTATTAAAGTTTAAGAAAAACAAAACAAAGACGAAAAAACTATTTAAGATATAATGAAATGGAACAAAAAAGGACAGATGATTATACTCAAAATAATGTTAGCTATCATTATTTTAATTATGAGTATGACTTTCATAACTCCTTTAAAAGAATCAATAGGATTAAGCAGGAATACTTCAAGTAGTTTAAATTGTAGTGCTCCAGGTTTATCTTCTGCAACTAACGCAACCTGTATAGTATTAGACTTTGCTTTGTTTTATTTCTTAGGGATAGCCATATCAATAGGAATGGCTTTTATAGCTGGAAAGAAAGATGTTGGTGGAGTAGTTACAGCTATTGTTGTATTTGTAGTAGTCAATATATTAATATCCCCTTTGAAAGACTTTATAATATATGCGAGAGACGCAACACATCTGAATTGTGCAGGAGCAGCTTTATCAGTTGGAGCAAGACTAACTTGTATATTATTTGACTTATGGCTTTTCTGGTTTGTTGTAATCGCAATATCATCAGCATTAACATTTATATTTGCAAAGAAGGTGTTAAGTAAATGAAAAAAGTAAACCTAATCTGGATAATAGCATTGATGTTTGTAGTTTGTAGTGGATTGGTTTCTGCTGAACCAAATGTAACAATTATTTATCCAGTAAATGATACAATATATAATTCATCTTCTTTAGATTTAAACTGGACTGTGAATGGTTCTACTTCTTGGTGTGCTTATAGTTTAGATGGTGGAGCAAATGATACAAGTATAATTAATTATAGTTTATGTTACCAAGAAACAGCTAATGTTTCTACTGTTTGTGGTGGGTTAGATACTGGAACTTATAGTTGGGTTGATTTTACTTCTTGTACTAATGGTGGAACTTATAATGATACTTTTGATGGTAAGTCTGATACTTTTTGTACAGGAAGTAGTAATTCAGCATTATTTATAAATTATACAAAACCAAATGGTGCTTTAAATTCAAGTTTATGGTATAGAGATAAAGGTTCAGATATTAAAAATATATCTATTTTAAATTCTTGTTGGGATTATGATGTTAACAAATTAGTTTTAAAAGCATATACTGATGGAAATGTGCATGGTACTTCTTATTGGGCATGTTATAATTCTTCTGGTTGGCAAATTATAGATTCTCATAACTTTGGAATGTATTTTAATAATAGGGTATACGAAGAAGCAATGTGGTGGAATATTTCAACACCTTCAAACACAACATTAACATCCCTCTCAGAAGGTTCTCATAATGTAACTGTTTATTGTAATGATACAGCAGGGAATTTAGGACAAAGTGATTATATTTATTTCTCAGTTGACACAACTTACCCATCAATAATACCAAATCCAAACCTCCCAATAAATAAAACATATATTATTAACGGAACACTAACAACATACATAAACTTCTCAGATGAAAGAGATATATATTCTATTAATGTAACATTAGGAAACGGAACTATACTTTATAATGCTTCAAACTTAAATATTACATCTTATCAGTATAATATATCTAGAACAATAGCAGAAGCAGGAATAGGAAATCTAACAGCAAGAGTCTGCGATTCACATACAGATTCATTAATAAGTAATTTAGAAACAAAAGAAGATAATAAAGGTTTAAAATATGTTATGGAAAAAGAGTTTTTCTTTTTTGATAAAGAATGGATACACATCTATCCTAAGAATTTCTTAAACTACAACACGCCATCCACATTAAAACAGGATGATAGGTATTCCTTTACATTCAATAAAAAAATAGCACCAGACACAGAAACATTTATTGTTGAGAGTTCGCACTATATTGACATAAACAAAAATCAATACTACAATGGGCATTTAATAATACCAGATATAAAGAATGGCTACTGGATAGACTTTGAAAACTTAGAGGCTACAAAGTATGAGATAAAAAGAATATCAGATAATAAAGTAGAAGTAACTGTATATGGATTAAAGGATAAAAAGATTACTTTTAATTCTATTGGTGAGCTAAACTGTGTAAATGAAACTTATTATTTCATTAATATAAATCCTTCAGCAGCAGGATACACATCAGAATTAATAACAGGAGATACTTCAACAATATATTTAAACATTACAGAACACAGCACATTTGACCTTTCAGTTAATGCTACATTGTATTACAACAACACAGATTACAATGTTGGAACAACAACAAACTTTTCACAAACAATTACTGCTCCAACTGTTGGTGGAAACCAAACAAATGTTTCTTTCTTTTGGAAACTAAATGTTGAAGATACAGACCATAACTTAACAGAATACAACCAGACAATAACAAACTTCTATTTAGATGCCTGTGGAAATGGAACACAACAAACTATAAACTTTACTATAAGGGATGAAGATACCGATGCTTTATTAAATGGAAACATTGCAGGAGTATTTAACTATTCCTATAATAACATATACAAGACTTACGACTACTCTGTAACAGACGAAAACACATCTCAAATATGTATCTATCCAAATTACATAACATTAACAGGAGACTATTATCTTTATTATGATGCAACAAACTATCCTCAAAGAAGATATTATGATTATAGTATGATTGTGAGTAATACAAGTGTTGAAATTCCACTTTACTTATTACATACAGACGAAGGAATATATGGAAGATTCAAGATTATTGATGGTTATTCTAATAATTTAATTGATGTCCAAGGAAGGATGCAGCGAACCATTGATGGAACAACAAGGACAATAGAACAGGAATCATCTGATAGTTCTGGCCTAATGACTTTCTGGTTAGACCCAGATGAAAATTATGACTTTACATTTAGCAAAACAGGTTACGAAACAGAATCATTTACTTTGAGGGTAACAACAACAGAGATATATACTGTTACATTAGGGGGAGGAACAAGTACAGATAACAACCAATCTTACGCAACAGGAATCACACCAAGCTTTACTCCTTCAGGTGAGATTTTACAAAATGATACAGACTATACTTTTATGTTCAATATGACAAGTGATTACTGGACTATAACAGACTGCACTTTATATATTTTG
>Ga0207997_1002193_pt1 | contig 9995 bp, 16 predicted proteins | sample AntAceMetag02UKN_FD_184777 | JGI IMG/M metagenome (GOLD analysis project Ga0207997, IMG submission 184777) | Saline lake microbial communities from Ace Lake, Antarctica - Antarctic Ace Lake Metagenome 02UKN (SPAdes) (version 2) | ecosystem: Environmental > Aquatic > Non-marine Saline and Alkaline...
ATTGCAGCCAAGCAGGATGCACGCAACCAGCAGGTTTGCCGCTGGTTGCTTAGCTCGCTTGGCTATTATCCGCCAGCAGGGCTGCCGCTGGCTCTGAGCCGGCCTAGCTTCCAGCTGGCCGGCGACAGGCCTAGCCTGCGGCTGGCCTGTTTTGTTTGTTTGGGTGTTGTTGTGGTTGTGTGTTTGTTGTTGTTTGTTTCTTTGTTAGTTGTTTGTTTGTTTCTTTTGTTGTTGTTTGTGTGTTGTTATTGTTGTTTGGGGTCTTTTGTGGGTTGTTTATATTTGCGGTTTTGGTTGTGTTTGTTTGTGTTGTTTATGTAGGCACTCAGCCAAATTTTTAATAAATGACAACAAAGTTTTAAATAGTTGATAGTCCAAAATAAGTTAGGAGCATAAATATCCGAGTGTAAAAGGTGTGTCGTATGGGAAGCGAATATATAACCTTTTATGCTCCTTTTGTGTCTTCTATGTGTATGGGCTTAGTTAGCGGTCTTCTTATTTTTTCTTTATTTCTCTTTCTTTTTGATTACTTTTTCTTTCTCTTTTTTCTTTGCATACACATACAGGTGACACGAAACCTTTAAATAGTGCGAGAGTGTGTCTTATGACATGAACATCATAGCATCAAGACAAGAAGCTCGGGAAAAGCAAATAGGACAGATAATGGCTAGTATCAATAAGTCTGAAGAAGACCCCAATTTTAAGCAATGGGTCTTAGCAACTATGGCAAATCTAAATTTATCTAGAAGAACTGCTAGAGAATATGTAGAGGTAGCTTTTTACAAATTGAAACTAAAGACATCCACTTAGCTGCAAAGCTAATACCGAATGGCTTTCCTTTTGAACTAATGGATATACTACTAATATGGAAATACAACTGGATAGCTTCCAACAGAAAATATTTGACGCTCCCGGAAATATCTGCGTTAGAAGCGGAAGACAAATTGGGAAATCCACAGTAATCTCTGTAAAAGCTGGAGAAAAAGCTGTTAAGAACCCAAACATGAACATAATGGTCATAGCTAGCGTAGAGAGACAAGCTCAGCTACTTTTTGAGAAAATCCTAGACTATGTATACCGAAATTACAAAAACTATATTTCTAAAGGTAAAGATAGACCAACTAAGCATAAATTAAAATTAAAGAATGGGTCTGTTATTCATTGTCTCCCAACCGGTGAAAGCGGTTATGGGATTAGGGGTTTTACTATTGACCTTTTAATCGCTGATGAAGCTGCGTTTATTCCTGAAGCGGTGTGGACAGCAGTTACCCCTATGCTGGCTGCAACTGGGGGAGACACTATATTATTATCTACTCCTTTTGGAAGAGATGGGTATTATTACAGGTGTTTTAGTGACCCTAAGTTTACTTCTTTCCATAGAAGCTCTGAAGACTGTCCAAGAATTGATAAAGAGTTCCTAGCACATGAAAAGGAATGGATGACAGATTTACAATATGCGCAGGAGTATCTAGGAGAATTTGTAGATAAACTAAGACAATTCTTCTCAGATGGATTATTAGAGGAAATGCCATTAACTAAAAAAACTAAAGAGTTTAAAGGTAAAGTATACATGGGGGTGGACATTGCTCGTATGGGAAAAGATGAAACTTCTCTAGAGATAATAGGAATAGATAATTTGGGATTAATAACTCATTTAGACCATCATGTAACAACTAAGACTAAAACGACTGATACAACTAGACTAATAGCAGGCCTACATTTCCAGTGGAACTTTTCTAAGATATATATTGATAGTGCTGGAGTAGGAGCTGGGGTCTATGACCAATTAAGAGAAATGAATGATGTTAAAAGAGTGGTGGTAAGTGTAGAGAATGCTTCTAAGAAAATTGATGGAGATAAAACCAAAAGGGTTTTAAAGGAAGAGCTTTACGATAACCTTTTAAAGTTAATGGAAAGTAGGAAAATTAAATTATTAGATGACCCTGAAATTATGACATCTCTAAAGTCTATATTATATGAATATACCGAGACTGGTAAGATTAAAATATATGGAGCTTACTCCCATATTGTTGAGGGACTGATTAGAGCTTGCTGGGGAATAAAAGACAAAAGTTTAAAAGTCTACTTATATTAAATAGAAAATGGCACATGAGGGAATTTTTGCTACAAGTGATGAAATCTTAACTAAGGCTGGAGAGAATGTAGATGGAACTGGCTCAACAGAAGCTAGAATTAATGCTTTGTGCGTTCAAGTAGAAGCAACAATTAATAATATCTCAAGATATGACTGGTCTACTAATTTCGCATTATACAAAACTTTAGCTACTGGAATATTAACAGAAGTTGAAAGTAATTTAGTCGCAATATATTTAATTCAATTTAATATGTCAGGTTATACAACTAGAATAGAAGCTGAGGACATGATTAACACACTAAGGGATGCTGCTTTAAGGGGGATGTCTTTACTCCGAGACCAAGAAGTTGTGAATTGGATGAAAGACCAAACAGTCTAATGACACATGATTTTAAGAAGTTTCCTGAACTTAGGAATAATCAATTTGATTTCTATTACTTTGAAAGTCCACATAAACAAATTACTGAAAACTTTATAGCTAAGGTTGTAGATGTCCATGATGGAGATACATTAAGAGTTGAAGTTGATTTTAGAAATTTTACATTCCCAATAAGACTATCTTATATAGCAGCTCCGGAATTAGGAGAAGATGGAGGAAGAGAAAGTAGAGACTGGTTAGCTGAACAAGTCTTAGGGGAAGAAGTGCAAATAGTTATAAACCCATTTAACCGAGTAGGTAAATGGGGAAGATTAATCGGAAACATCATACATCAAGGAATGAATATAAATTACATGAGCAGGGATTTAGGTTTCTCTACTCAATTCGGAAATGAGTTTAAGCTTTGGGGCAATTCCTTCAATATTTAGAAGTTCTGCTGAGGATGACCAAGTATGGACTTCTCATGGTCAGAGAACTATTCCGGAAGAACAATTAACAATTCCTGATACCAATGCTCTAGACTGGAAAGGTCTTTGGGCTGGTGGAACAACTTATGCAGTTGATGACTGGGTAGAATATCTTGGAGCTGCGTATAGATGTATTGCTATATCTACTGGAGATACTCCACCTAATGCTGGATTTTGGGAGTTAGTAAGTTCAGATACAAATACTCAATATACAGCTATGGAAGTAGTTGTAGCGGCTGATGGGTCGGGAGATTATACAACTATTGCAGCTGGGATGGCAGCTTTAGCAGCTAACCCCGGAGTTCTATGGGTTAAAGCTGGAACTTATACAATTACTGCAGCTATTAATTTACAAACTACACAAGAATTAAGAGGAAGTGGATATGGAACTTTAATTCAAGCAACTACTAATATTGGATTAGTAACTGCTACAGGAGCTAATACTGGAGTTTATAATGTAAGATTAAAAGGTAATTCTGCAGGAGCTTCTCAATCAGGAGTAGGAATATCTGCAGCAAACTGCACAGTAAGAGATAGTTATATAGATGATATGGGGGCTAATGGAGTGGTAGCTGTCGGGGCTTCAGGAACTATTGTAGATGGATGTAAAATAACAAATTGTAGTGGTAATGGCATATATTTCTTTGCAGCACATCTAGGAGCTGTAACTAATACAGATATAACAACTTGTGATGATAATGCAATAGACATAGCTAGTAGTTTTTATAATGTAGTTGTAGGGTGTCAAATTCATAATAATGGGTCTGCAGATGCCCAAGATAGCGGAATATTCTTAGATGGAAACTGTTTTCAAAATGTAATTCAGGGTAATTCCATCAGAGACCAAGCAGGAGTTAGAGAGACAGGAGTATATATATATGATAATGGCGGAGGAGATGTCCCAGTCGATACATTAATAAGTGGAAATATCATGGAGAATAATACAGTAAACTTCGTAGATGAGGGCACAGATACCCAAATCGGACATAATATTGGAACAACATAATGGGAAAACATCAATTAGGAAACTCAACAGCTAGTGATTTAGCGACTGTAATGACTGATTATTCAGTCCCAGCTGAAGAAACAGATGGAATAGATGGAGTGACTGAGACTGTATGGGATAATGAGAAATGGTCTCAATACTTAGGATATTACAAGCAAATACCGGAACTAGCTTCTGTTATTGATGCAAAAGCTACATGGACTGTAGGGAAAGGTTTTAAAGCTAAACCCGAGACTGAATTGATATTAGATACTGTAAAGGGATATGGTAAAGATACTTTTAATACTATTTTAGAGAATATGATTAGAACTTATAATATTGGTGGAGATAGTTTCTGCGAAGTTATAAGAGATGATGAAGATAACTTAATTAATTTAAAACCTCTAGACCCAAGTTCAATAAGAATTATAGCTAACAAGAAAGGTAGAATTACTGGATATAAAAGACTTAACAAAGGTAAGGTAACTGGAAAACTTATTGAAGCAGAAGACATATTCCATTTAGCTAGAAACAGGGTCGCTGATGAGATACATGGTGTCTCTATGGTTCAAAGACTGGAATGGATTATACTAGCTAAGAATGAAGCTATGCAAGATAATAAAACTCTACTTCACAGATATGTAACTCCTAGATGGATTATTAAATTAGCTACAGATAAAGAAAGTGAGATACTAGCATTTAAAACTAAGATGGATGCAGCTAATGCTGGTGGAGAAAATATGTATGTTCCTCAAGATAGCGTAGAGCTAGAAGCTATGGCAGTAGCGCCTAATTCTACATTAAGTCCTTTAGCATGGATAGAAAGTCTAGATGATAAATTCTATGAAGCTGCTCAAGTTCCTAAGATTATAGTCGGTGGTGTAGGTGGTATAACTGAAGCTGCTGTAAAGATAGCTTACTTAGCATTCCAACAAACAATAGAAGAGGAACAATTATTTATAGAAGAACAAGTATTAAATCAGTTAAATATAGAGATAGAGTTAGAGTTCCCAGCTAGTCTAGAGAACGAAATGATTTCAGATAATAAAAAGGATAAAACTGATGGAGCATCTCAACCAAGTGAAACAGAAGCTGCACCACCAAAGGAAGCATAATGGCAACTAAAAAACAAAAAGTAGACTGGAGACTATCCGGAATTGCAATAGTGTGTCTGACTGTAATAGAGATATTTTGCATACAGAATGGTGTTAATGGCTTATTCAGAAGTATGATATTTAGCCTAATCGCCTTAATAGTCGGTATACAATTACCACAGTTTAAAACACTCACAACTAAGTAAATTATAGGAGGTATAAAAAATATGGAAAATACATGGATAACAGTAAGCGTAATCGCAGCATTAGTGATAGGTCTGATGGGAGGATTTTATTTAGATAACCCAGCAACTATTACAACTGAGAAAGAAGTAATAAAATATGTTGATAGAAATGTAACTGAATTTGTTGAAGTGGATACATCTGACGCCCTAATGGGAGGAGCATTACAAGATTTCTTGGATGCACTAGAAGAAGATGAAGAAACATGGTGTAAAGGAGACGAATATGATATTGAAGAAGTGCAAGTTCGTAAAGTTTATAACGATTATAGTATTACTTACGATGACGAAGATACTACAATAGAATTTGAAGTTAAGCTGAAATATGATGACAGCGACGACAAATGTTACAAGACTTATGATGTCACAGCATTCTACGAAGAAGATGAGGATGTTGAGGTGGATTACTAATGGTAAGAACTAGCAAAAGAACTAAGAAGAGAAAGGAAGATAGAGCCGCAGGTGTAGCAGCAAATAGAGCTAAAATAGCAGCTAGGAGAGCTGCACAGAAAGTAAAGAATGAAGCATCTAGAACTAGGTCATCTAGTAGAAGTGTTAGTAGTAGACCCCCAACAAGGAAGAGTGTAAGGAAACCTAGAGAGCCAAGAAAACCTAGAGAAAGATTTGCAAGAAAAGCTAGAGAACCAAGAGCGCCAAGTAGAAATGATATTAGAAGACAAGAGATAAAAGATGCAAGGCTCGCTAGCAAGCAACCAAAACAAGTAGAGCCAACAGCGCCTGTTACTCCTGAAGCTCCGCCGGTAATTGACCCGGCTTCACCAACTCCTACTGAGCCAGCTGCTCCAGCTGTAACTCCCACCCAACCACCCTCTGAAACTCCTGAAACTGAAACACCAGTTACTCTAGCGACTGAAAATCAAATATCTTATGGACAGTCACTAGGAATTACATTTCCACCGGGAACTGATATAGCAACTGCTAGTTTAATGATTAGTGAAGCTGTAGATGCTCAAAATAATGTATCAACTCCTGACCCAGCTCCACCGACTGAAGAAGACCCTAACAAACCAAGAGGTTCTAATTCAGGGGGATGGCCACCAATAGATTATTCTAAAAATAACTTAGCAGGAATAGATTTTCCTAATGCTTTTGCAACTAGAGCTCTTGAAAGATTAAATGAAGCTAAGAGATTAGGATATATAGATTATGCAGAAGTAAGTGAAATGTTAAAAGCTCATGCAGAGGGTCAAGTAACTAAAGCAATGGGTGATAGAGTATGGCAACTTCATGTGCAAACTGTAGAAGCTAACAGCACACCTGACCCAGTATATGTTAATCAGGGAAGTGGAAGTGAATATATTAGAGGAGGAGTAGATTATTATCAACAAGGAACTTATAGAAGTGTAACCGACCCTAAGGTAACTGATTTAGTTTCTTATAATGGAGAGTTAATGTCAGAGAGTAGGAGAAGAAGAAGAAGAAGTCAAGATAGAGCGGAAGAGAAACAACAAACTCAAGTAGAAGCTCTAGATGAAACTGGAGTTGTGCCAATGGGAGAACCAATAAATCTTATAAGATTAGAAGCTTCAGCGACAGGCTTAGCAGCATATATTAAAGGAGATGGTATATTAAATAGAATAGCTAAGATAATGACAAGTCCTGTAACAACTGGAGTTTTAGCAACTGTTCTTGGAGCACTAGTAACTTTCGGAGGAGTAGGTGTAGGAAGTATAGCAACAACAAGTCAAGTAGGATTTAAAGGAGCAACTGTTTCATCAAGGTTCTTTGTAGGGAAGAGTGCTTCATCCGGAGTAAGCAAACTATTCTCAGTAGGAAGTAAGTCAGCACAAACAGCATCTAGATTTGCAACTAACACAAAGTCATTAAGTTTAACTGGTAAATTTATGAAAGGAGCTGGATTAACTTTAGCAGGGGCTGGAGCTCTAGCAACTGCAATCGGAACATATCCTTTTGCTGGATTTATACAAGAAGAAGCTCTACAGACAACAGGATTACAATTCTTTGAAAGTATGGGTAAAGGTGACATACAGGGAATGGAAGATGCTAATAAAGTAATGGATGAAATATTAGCTGCAAGAGGAGAGATAAGTAAAGTTCCATTCGTAAATGTAATGCAGAGTTTAAATATATATTTTGATGCTGTAGAAAAGAAAGTAGAGAATAATAAAAGATTAGTAGGGATTATGCAAGCAATACAAGATGGAGACCAATTAGATGAATTTGAACAAGCACATCTAGACGCAAGAATAAGAGACTTAGATGAAAAGTCAGATGATGCAAAATACTTTTCCTTAATTAGAAATGGAAACTACGCTGAAGCTGCGAAGATGTTAGCAAGACTGCAGTCGGAAGCTACACAATAATAAGGAGGTAAACAATAATGGATGACAAACAACAAACTGATGCAACTGAGGATAGCGAAAATGGGGATACACCCGAAGAAGCTAGCCCTATTGACAGAGCGAACAAAGCTGCTGAAAGGCTGGAAGATGCCAACGAAAAAACTGGTGAGAATTTGGCAAGGGCAGAGAAGCTCAAAGCCGATAGTATCTTAGATGGTAAAGCAGATGCTGGGAAAGTTGAGAAGAAAGAAGATGAGAGCGATGCTGACTACGCTAAGAGAAAAGGTTTTATAGACGAAAGTGGGTAAAGATAAAATCCCTATTCCTAAAGACTTAGGTATTGAAATTGGTAGCGACTTAACTGTTTTTTGGACTGAGATATTAAATAAATCTGAAAAAGTTATATTTAGTGCTGAAAGAGAGATAGAAATTCAAAAGAATATAGCGGAAATGGCCAAATTTAAGTTAAAAGAAGAAAAGCTCAAATAACGATACATTTATATACTTTATTTTTTATTATATTTTTATGGTAGCAGAATTAATGATAGAAACTGAAAAACCTATATCTATGACTTGCGCAGATGGCGCTGGAATTGCAAAAGGAGCATGGTTAATCTTAGCTAATCCTATGACAGTAACTACACACGCAGCTAATGATGAAGCATATTGTGCAGGAGTTGCAGCAGAGGAAAAAATAGCTAATGATGGTAAAACAACTATCGCTGTTTATATGGGCGGAATATTTAAGGCTACTGGCCAAGCAGCTATCACTACAGGAGAAACTTTAGCTCTTAGTGGAGATGCTCAAGAATTAAAAAAGACCGATGCAACTTGTTTTGGAGCAAAATCTATGGGAATTTGCTTAACAGATAATGGAGCAGATAATGAAACCTTTATGATGAAGCTAAGTATCGGAGTAGGAATTAACGCATAATGGCTGATACAAACGCTGAACAAGAAATTAGAGGAATTAATATTCAAAAAGTTCTTAGAGGATTTGCTGATGAAGCAAATATTTTTAAAAATTATTGTAGGATAGAGAAAACTAGCGCAAGAGAAAATAGATGGTATCAAAAGACTAGTGGATGGTTAGACACAGTTCAAACTACAACTGAATTAGCATCACATATTCCACAAGTAGCAAGTAAGGCTCTTCCTTATGTAATGGAACAAAGTTTCACTAGACATACATTCTATATTAAAAAGTTTATGATAGATAGTCCATGGTTATCTTTAGAAGATTTAAAGGATAATGATGTAGATTTATTAAGAGTTAATATGAGAGATTTGAAGAGAGGATTATCTAGAAAAGTAGACCTAAGAATATTCTCTGTATTAGTAGAAGCTGCAGCGGCTACTCCAACTGTTGTTAATCCAACCAATACAAACTTTAGTGCAGCTACAGCAGATGGCTGGAATGATATTGCTACAGGAGACCCAATTACAGATATTCTTACTATGAAACAGGGAATTAGAGCACAGGGATATAATCCTGAGGGAGCTATATTATGTATGAACAGTATTGAACACACATTTTTACTAAAATTCTTGATAAATGTTAAGGGTAGTTCTATCCCACAATTCGCTAGTCAGAAAGTTCAAGATGGAAACTTAATGAGTTTACTAGGAACTAAGATAGTAGTAAGTAATAATTGGACAACTGATAGTGTAGGAATGTGGTTGCCTAAGACTACTTTAGCATGGAAATCCTTTACACCTTTGAGCGCTGTAACAATCTCTGACCCCGGAATTGCAACTAAAATCAGAGTATGGGAAGAGGGAGAAGCTGTTATGACAGACCCTAAGAGTGCCTATATTCTAACTAACACAACTGTTTAAAAATGACAAAAGAAAACGCTAAAATACTAATTGCACAGTGGAGGAAAACTCTAGAAAATACAGAGTTAAATCCTTATGTTAGAAAGTCTGTTCAAAAAGGTTTAGATGAATATTTATTAAGATATCCTGAAACAGCTAAACCTGAGGTAGCTCAACATGGCAAGAAGTCAAAGAGATGAGCCAGTTCTACCTGCAATAGCTGATAGCACAGATACTTCTACTACAGACCAAAAGTTACCGCCTAATTCTTGTATAGATGCTTTAGAAGCATTGGGAGTTATAATAGCAACTTAAAATGGCTGGAGTAATTACTGCAACAACAACTGAATATGCTACTATGGCTTTATTAAACACAGGTTTAACTGGACAAACTTCCGCAGCAGCTACTGTAGGAACTTCTACAACTGACTGGATAATAACTGCAAGTGGTAATGGAACAGTTTTCTATTTAACAAGATTAGTTAGAGCAGCGTAAAGTTTATATATTCTATTTCTTATAATATTGTTATGGCAAATACATCAAGTGAAAAAGAGTTGAAGACCAACTGGCCTATAGAAAAGGGTTTAGTA
>Ga0207997_1002194_pt1 | contig 9991 bp, 8 predicted proteins | sample AntAceMetag02UKN_FD_184777 | JGI IMG/M metagenome (GOLD analysis project Ga0207997, IMG submission 184777) | Saline lake microbial communities from Ace Lake, Antarctica - Antarctic Ace Lake Metagenome 02UKN (SPAdes) (version 2) | ecosystem: Environmental > Aquatic > Non-marine Saline and Alkaline...
TTTATTTTTTTGTATTTGATTAATTATTTCGACTTTATTTGTTTTCTAATTTTTCGACTTTTTCTACTAATTCCATTATAGCCTGAACGCAGAGTCCAACAGTTCTTTTTAATTCTGTATGTTCTTTTCCCTTTTTGTCTTTCATTTTAAACTCCGCAGGCAAATCGTCAGTTTCTAAAGTATATTTAATTCCTTTTTTATTTATTTTTGTTATTTTTTTAAAAGTATCTATTCCAGACTTAGAAACTTGGATTGGAGAAGCCGGATAGTTATCGGAATAAACTGCATTGAAGTGATTACTTGAACCTCCCAGGTCCCAAATTCCAGTCCCTTGAGGCATAGTATCGCCTAAGTTATCAAATCCAGCTGCATCATTACCATTATAGTCTCTTTGATTAAGACGTATATAGTGAGTGGAAGAACCAACATAGATTTCTCCTCCAGCGTGGAAATAGAAATCACCCCAGTAATAAGAAGAAGAACCTAATGTGTATGAAGTAGAAGAAGGGAAAAGAGAACCTGGAAGAGCTGTTCCTGTTACTGCACTTCTTGCATTAGCGTCTGTATATTTTACGTGATGCTGACTTGTTGTAACTCCCGTTAAGTCACCGTGAGCTTTTGTTCCTAAGTTTGTTAACGAACAAGATGATAAATCAGTGCAAGAGAATTCTCCTCCCGATGGCCAAGTAGTTCTGCGAGTCCCTCCAAGGGTTATTCCTCCGCCCACATAAGCATCTGTTGAAAGATAAAGATTTTGGAATTTATGAGTAGTTTGCCCTAAGTCATAATCGCCAGTAGACATTGGAATTATATCACCTTTGAACTGCATGCTTGCTAAAGAGGAATATAGTATTATTTGCGAAACTTCACCTGGAGAACTTATTTGTAACGCTCCATCCGTTCTACCTTCTATGTCTCCTGAAGGATCATTATCAGAACCATAAAAAGCAATATTATTGTTAGTACCACTCACTACCACTCTCTGATTCGATGCTGCTGTCTGAATTGTTTTACCAGTAATAGTCGTTCCAGTTATGTTTTCAGCGGCAACGCTATCAGCCGTAATACTTAAAGCATTTACAAAACTAGTAGTAACAGTGTTTCCAATAATCGTAGTTACACCAGCACTGTCTTGAGCGGTTCCAAGTCCTATCTCTGTGCCAACGACTAGACTCAAGGCAGTAATATAACCACTAGTAATAGTATTTCCAACAATTGTTGTAACTCCAGCTGAATCTTGAGCTGTTCCAAGACCAACTTCGGTACCAACAACCAATTCTAAAGCAGTAATATAACCACTATTGATTGTATCTCCTATAATAGTAGTAACTCCCGCTGAATCTTCTGCTGTTCCTATTCCAACATTCGTTCCAACTACTAAATTCGAAACAGTCACTAATGAAGCATTTAAAGTTCCTGTCACTATGTTATCTGCTGTTAACAATCCTGTGATTATCTTTCCACCCGATATAATGGTGATATCACAATCGGAGGCACCTATAGTATCCTGAATTGCTAGTCCTCCAGCATCCGTTAAGTTACCTATTCCAGAACCACCAGTAATTGTTATTGTTCCCTTAATTCTTAATCCATTAGTTGGGTCATATTTCAAATATTTATTTGTTTCTCCTATCGCTATTCCATATAAATCTGAAGCATATCCTAGAAATCCGTTAAGGTTTCCCAACCTTAATCTTGTATTTATAGTTGTCCAAGGACTTCCAGCGTGGTCAAATACAGAAAGATAGGGTGCGTTACCCTCTGAAGCAGTCATATAAACTCCTCCATCTCCAGAAACTCCGTAATTAACTACTGTCGCTCCCTTTGTCCATGCAGGATTATTATTTAAAGCATACTTTCCGGCTAAATCTCTATCAACCACATATTGAGTAGAACTGACAACACCTTTTACCTCCATCCACTCATCGTCAATTCCGTCTTTTATCCGCAGAACGTCTCCAACCTCAAATGTTGTATCGCCCTTAGTTGTGAAATGTGAACCCGAATGAGAAGAACTACTAGAACTACAAGAAGAATTACTTGAACTACTACTACTAGACGAAGAGAATGATTTTGAACTACTAGAACTCGAGAAAGATGATAAGCTAGATGAACTACTACTTGAACTAAACGAACTCGAAGAAGAACTACTTGAGAAAGAAGACGAGCTACTACTTGAAGAACTGCTGAATGAACTTGACGAACTAGAAGAACTAAATGATGAACTTGATGAAGAACTGGAAAAACTGGAGGTCGAACTAGAACTACTACTAAAAGAGGAAGAACTAAGCGAAGAGCTTGAACTGGACGAAGAGAAAGTTTCATCCCCAATATACATATGGTCGATATGGTATTCTCCGTTTCCAACCACGGTTCCCTGAGCTCCATTTCGAACAGCTCCATCGTCAGTTGCTCCATATGTAACATCAGCATCTGTTACATCTGCACCTTCGGTACGAGGGTCTTTATCTATCCATATATCACAATCCGCCTGACTGTTGTGAATATAAAATACGATAGTATGCCATTCATTATTCCAAGTTGTTTCATGAATAAGGTTCCAACTGCTCCCATCATAAATAATCATTCCATCGCCAGCAGGAGATTCAAATCCATTACCAATATATGCGAGCAATCTATAGGGCGAAGCCTCTGTTTCAATACGAATTCCATGGAGAATATCTCCATGTCCATCCCAAGTGTCGCCCTTGAATTTAAATTCTACATAATAATTACCACTACCTACGGATCCTATATCTTTAACTCTCCACGCCTGTCCATTAGCACTTAAATCGGTACAATCCAAATGTAACTGACCAGCTGGGTCAATTTCAGATACACCATCGTTAGTGTCTTGGTCGCCCCATGTCCCTAAAGAATCCCAATCCTCTTCTAATATGTTCGGATTTATATATGACATAAATTATAAAACGTCTGATGTCGACATGTCTTTGTCTAATACATCACCGTCTAACACTGCAAGGTTTCCACCAACTACAGAAACAACATCTTTTTGGAATACTGCCGTCCTTATCAACCCCCGACAAGCGATATTCCCTACTTCTAATAAATTACTATCTATATGAAATCCTGCACCGAATACTCCCGAAACATAGTTTGAACTCTCTATTTTTTGATTAGCCCCATCAATAGAAATATAATCAGTTGCCGTAGGCCCCACTCTTATAAGACTATTACTGGTATCTATTAAAACATTAGCATTAGCGGCAGTAGCACTATCAGCCAATGTCGTACTAGTTACGTAAAGTCCTGCTATACTGCCTGTTGTAACGCTGAATGTTCCAATAATGGTAGTATCGCCATCTAATGAAATATTAGTCCCAGCAATTAAAATCTCTTCTATGGATATGTTTATCTGATTAATAACATCATCCTTTTCTACCCTTAGGTTTATATCGGTAGCATTTTGACTAATATCAGTAACATTGCCGGATATATCAGTAACATTCGTTGATATTCCACCAGCATTTATATCTATATCTGTTCTATTGCCGGATATATCAGTAACATTCGTTGATATTCCTGAAGCATTCGTTGTAATATTTGTTGTATTCCCAGATATATCTGAAAGAACCGTTGAAATAGTAGACCCTCCTATGGTTGAAGTTCCGTCTATTACTGCACCTGCGGCATACATAATACCTGATTCTGTCACATTGAAAGGTGCTGTTGCTCTATTGATGAATGTATTCCCAGCCCAAAATCTGACATCATCTCCATCTGTCACTACAGAAGAAAGACCAAATGAATCAGCCACATCTGCAATATAACTAGAAAGAATACTAAAACCTCCTATTCTACCTGTTGTTGCAGTAATTTTACCTGCAATAATAGCATTTAACGCCTCGATAGTTCCATCGGGATTAAGAGCCCATCCTGATACTCCTTTCCTATAAGCTCCAGAACGAATAACATCATTATCTACAACAATCGGTTGAGTAACAGAACCTTGTTCTAAGGCAGTGACAGCACTATCATTTGTAAAAGGGTTGGGGGGCTCAGGCAAGTTGTATATTTTAAAAGCTTTTATTGCCATTAATCTTTATCTTCGACAGTCAGCTCTATCTCGATTGGTAAGCCAACAGCAGATAAAGTAGTGCCGCTTGTAGTTAATTCTAAGAAAAATGAGTTTGACCCACTCGTTTTATTGCTAAAGTCTTCATGACCTAAAATCACAAACTTTTCTGAACTTGGATAATGTGTATTGTTTATAATAGTGCCAGTACTGTCATCAGCTTCATTGTCAAAATATAATTTGGGGGTAACAGTCATATTTACCGCTATTGCTTGAACGAAAGGTATTCTTATTCTATCAATTGTGAAAGGTCTTCCTATTTCAAATGGACGTGATCTAAAAACAGATGTCTGATATGTTGTTGATCTTTTATCAAGTTGAGTTTTTGTTCCATCCGTAGAACCAATAATTAAATTCGGGTGAGGTTTATTACTTTGAATTGCATTCTTTAATGCTGTTACAATTCCATTCGTAGCAGATGCAGTAACTGTTGTTTTCGCAATATTATGAAGTCCTCGAGGAAATAAATCACTTTTACTTCCAAAGGCAAATACAGAAGCTGAAGCAATCGGATAAACTGTAAACCCTCCCCATGTTATTCTATTGGCATCTGCTTCAATCGCTCCAGGAAGAGGAGGGATAGCATCTGGAATGTATTTAAGAGTTTGAATTGAATCTCCTCCGAGATACACCCAAAATCTTGTGCCTCCTGAAAGATTGCCAGACCATCCGTATAGAATTCCATTCTGATACCTAAGAGCAGTAACGATTTGATCTGGAATATTGACTATTCTGTTAAAAGTATAAACACCTCCAACAGATACGCCAGTGTCCCAGATGAATAATGCAGAAGCACCCTGGTTGACAGTGCTTGAAGTTCCGAAAGAGCATCCACAAGCAAGGTTCTCTCCATAGCTCTCTATACACATTGGCTTAAAATCAAAAGGAAAATCTAAAACATTATATGCAGAACCGTCATCAGTATCTCCTTGATAGGTGGTTTTTGTAGTTTTAATTGCACTTAGAATCCCCTGTCCGTTGTGGACATCTATAAAATACAGTTTATTGTCAACATGAGATTTCATCACATGATTCGGGAATTCGACAGAATGCCTGGTTGTCGGATATGTGGTGTTTGTCAGTGCTGCTAATCCCAAAGTAGATGTCCAAAAATCATCAGTAAAACCTGGAGTATCATCAAGGGGACCATAACGCCCTATATCAGCGTTTCTGACGTAATAAAGATAATTGTTGTAATAAGCAGCACCATTTCCTTTTGAAGTTGCCACACCTCTAAGTAAAGTTTCATTTGCCAAGTCTGAATCATAAGTGATTAAGTCTCCTGCGTTTCCATACACATATATTGTAGTATCTTTTGGAGTAGTAATAATCCAAAGAGGTACTTGGTCTAATATTGTATCTGAGAATTTCTCATAAGCAACTGGTCGAATAATTCCGCTAGGCTTAAGGTCAGTTGCAACATCCGTATTAGAAGCCTCAGGGTCAATGGCGACCGAAGACAAAAACTGCCCCTCTTGGGCAAAATTAGAAGAAGGAGATTGCCCTTCAAATATACTATCTATTGTAATTACTAGTTCTTTTGCCATTTTATTTATATTGTTCGACGCTATCACTAACCCTCATCTTAGGTGGGAAATTAGCTACAAACCTTTTAGCGTAAAACTTCTTTATTCTTTTTTCGTAATCAGCTATCTGGTCTGAAAAGGCTTTAATCTTAGTCGTAGCTCCATTCGCGATAGCGTAATCAAGAGAAGCACCTATAGAAAGAATTTTATGAAAAGGCGAAGCAAAGCCAGGAACTTCTGTAGTATTAGCTGCTGCAAATTGCGTCATTGCTCTATCAAAGAAAACTTTTAAATAATTATCTCCACTATAATTTGGTCCAGGATATAATTTAAGAATATCACCTATGGGCCTGTAATATCGAGGAGTACTATCTGAAGATAAAAAAGCTCCCTCATTATTAATCATTTCAAGAGGAAGAGGAATAAGAGGCCTCCAAGTTGTCCCGTCACTCTGCAAAACTTCTACTTTTCTTATGACAAGAGTGCCGGTCGGAAGACCATAAACAGCAGTTCCAGACTCTAATGTTATCAAACCCTCTGGCAAAGAATCTACAGTAGAGGTTGTATCGCAGTCAAACTGCCAACCTCCATAAGATTCAAATATCCAAGTCCAAACTTTTCCAGACCAGGAATTGATATTTCTAGTTCTATCTGCAGTAGGATACTTATTGGTATCTACCCCTGTCAAGAAGGTAATGTCTTCGATTAAACCTAATTTGGTTGTTGTGTCTGAGAATTGCATAAATATTTATTTAAGTTTGTTATAAAACTCTTTCCAGACCTTTAACAATTCATGACTGGCCTTGATTTGGGTATCAAGAGCAGTTAATGCCTTGATCGCATTTTCTTTCTTATTTTTATCTTCAAGTGCCTTTGCAACGACTTCTTTCTGACACTCGCAAATGAGTATCTTATTCAAGCTTTCTACGATTTGCCGTTCGGCGTATTGTTCTTTTGTTATAGTTGGTTTAAATGTTTTAGACATATTATTTGATTATAACATTGTCAAAAACCTTTTCAAGTTTTCAATAATCTTATAATGATTAAACTGTGGATAAAGACTAATAATAAAACCTCTCTTTGAAATCTCTAAAGACCTCTTCCCTGAAATCTGATTATAAATTGGGAATGAAGACTGAGGTTTAAAGAAAGACCTTGACTCAGGAATATTTTTAACTATCTCTTCAGCATTATCGGACAACATATCAAATACCCATGGAACATCAGGCTTTCTGCCACCAAAGTTATCGAGATACTTTTGAAGATTTTCACCCCTTTGGACAAAAAGAGATTCTTTGTTATCAAATGATTTAAGCCCAAGATTCGCTTGTGAGTTAGTCATACGATAATTGAAACCAAGCATTGTATGATAATATCCTCCAACATTAGCCATGTTCTTCCTTAACGATATTTCTTTATAAATACCTTCATCATCAGTCAATACAATCCCACCCTCTTCTGCTGGTAAGATTTTATTCTCATACAATGAATAAACAGCTATCGTGTTAGGACATAATGAAATACCTTGGGCTTCGCAAACGTCTTCAATAATTGGCACATTTGTTATTGATTGTATCTCTTTTACCTTTGCTTTTCGTCCATAAGTATGAACTGCAATAATTGCTTTTGTTTTTTCAGTAAGAGCTTCCTTTACTTTTTCTGGATTAATGTTGTAGTCATCATCAATATCTACAAAGACTGGAGTTGCTCCACAATAAGTAACTGAGAATGCTACAGAAGCAAATGCAAAATCAGGAACAATAACCTCATCTCCTGCTTTTACTCCAAGTGCAAGTAAACTTAAATGAAGAGCAGCAGTCCCTGAGTTGACAGCAATTCCAAATTTCTTTCCTCCCCATTTCGCGTATTTTTTTTCTAATTCTTGATACGGTTCAACTTTCATAATCCCATTTCTTATTATTTTTATTGAAATAATCTATTGTTTTCTTTAACCCTTTTTCAAAGGAGATGAAATCCAATTGTCCTAATAACTCTTTAATCTTAGCATTGTCTGCTTCCAGCTTTTCAACATCGAAAGGTCTCAGCCTCTCATTGTCAACTTTTATTTCAAAAGATTTATCCATCAATTTTCCAGTTAATTTGGCTATATGATGGATTGAAATAGATTGCCCCGTGCCAGAGTTATACACTTCTCCCACTTGTCCTTTTTCCATTATCTCTATCGCTATTTTTACAGAGTCTTCAACATAAGTGAAATCTCGCAGTGCTTCCACATTGCCAAGAAAGAGTATATCACTTTTATCCAATTGACTTATTATTTCAGGTATTACATACTCATGACTTTCTCTCGGACCAAAACAATTAAATTGCCTTAGAATTACGACAGGGATATAGTGCTCTCTATGTAACGTTAAGCATATTCTATCTCCTGCTAATTTTGATACTGCATATGTTGATTGTGGATTGACTGGGGTTATTTCAGATATCTTTTCTTTCACTGTTCCGTATACTTCGCTAGTAGAATAATAAAGCACTTTTTTAACTCCAGCCTCTCGACATGCAAACAAAACTCTCATTGTCCCAGTTGCGTTCACATTGAAAAAAGTGAAAGGTCTTTTATAGCAATCAGGAATATAAGGCTCTGCTGCCAGATGAAAGACATATTCAATTTCATTGTCTTTAAATATCTTAGCAAGCTTTTCCCAATGAGTTCTTATGTCAAACAATATAAATTTTGCACCATTATTCAGATTATCTTTTTTGCCAGAACTCATATTGTCAATAACTAAAACCTCATTATCTTTCTCAACAAGTTTGTCCGCCAAATGAGAACCGATAAATCCAGCCCCTCCAATTACTGCTACTTTTTTATTTGTTAGCATACATAATAATATAATATCTATCACTAATATCAGATTTTAACAACTCATATTTTGCTTCGATACTATACTTTTCAAATAATTTCAAAATATCTCCAGGGTTAAATTCCCATAAGTGCTCAGGATCATTGGTCTCTAAATGAGGTGTAGATAAAACCATAATGCCTCCTGGTTTACAGAGTCTATACATTTCATCTACCAATTCCTGTGGCTTTTCTAAATGCTCAATGAATTCCCCTGAGACAACACTATCGAAATAATTATCCTTGAAGGGAGTATCCAATGCATTTCCAAGAACATAATTTACACTTTCTTCTGGCGAACTTTCTTCTTTAGACATTCTTTCCTTAGCTGTAACAGAAAAATCAATGCCCCAAACTTCAGATTTTGGATATTTCTTTTTAGCCATTTGTAAAAAATAAGAAAGGCCTGATGCCAACTCAATAATCTTGCCTTCCTTGACATATTTTAAAAATATTTCCTGACGTAAAACTCTATCTTTAGTACAATCATGTTCTTTGAAAAATTGGTCGTAATATTCTGCAGTATTTATATTTTCTTTTGCCTGCCTTCGCATAATTTTTTAAATTGCTTAAGAATAAGAGGTCTCAAATTATCCCAAGATATTTTCTCGGCATAATCATTCGCCAATTTTGAATACTTTGAAATATCTTGAGATGCTATTTTATCCATTGCACCTGCTATTATTTTGGGGTCGTGAAAAGACATTTCTATTCGTATATTGCCCAATGACATTGGAGCGGCTATATGTGGTTCAATTAAAAGTTCTTTCGGTAAATATGTGTTATGCGGATACATGTCAGTGGTCATCACCGGCATACCACATGAAGCAGCTTCATTAAAAGGCAAGAAGTTTCCACCAAATCTACAGGGCAAAATAAAAACATCTCCATAATCCCATAAATCCCAGTAATTCTTGAAATTACCAATGTTAACTGTTATCTTAGGATTATTTACTTCTAATGGATATTGAGAATTAACAATTAACTTTATATCAGATTTTACATATTCCATTGCTTTAACTAACTCTGATGTTCCATTCCTCCCCATCATTCCACCATGTCCTGCATTATGAAGAAATACATTAGCCCTAGTTCTCAATTTAAATGGCAATACATCTCTATTCACTGGGCAAGGAATAAATACTCTTTTTGATTCTGGACACTTATCATATGCAATTCGACTATCTGCCATAAATAGATCTACATAATCTAATTCTCGTCTAGTATCCATAAATTCATACATCGGAATTAAAACTGTTTTAACTCCCATCTCTTTGGCTAATTGATAAACGTCCCAGTTATATGGCGTTTCAATTGTTAAAAGAACGTCAATATCACTAATGAATTCCTTCATTTTTTCAATAGATGGTTTTTCTCTATCATAAAATTCATAATGGCTAAATCTTTCAGGGAAATTCGCATTATTACATTTTACAAGCAAAACTTTATCAATCGACAATTGCCGAAAATATTCATAAGACATATTTCCGAGACCAGTATTATCGC
>Ga0207997_1002198_pt1 | contig 9972 bp, 6 predicted proteins | sample AntAceMetag02UKN_FD_184777 | JGI IMG/M metagenome (GOLD analysis project Ga0207997, IMG submission 184777) | Saline lake microbial communities from Ace Lake, Antarctica - Antarctic Ace Lake Metagenome 02UKN (SPAdes) (version 2) | ecosystem: Environmental > Aquatic > Non-marine Saline and Alkaline...
CGTCGCCAAAGTCTGTGTGATCCGAAGGGCTGGGCGTAACGTCTCCGTTGGGGATATTCTGACCGTTCCCCGATAAGGCGATTTCCGGCGCGACCCCCTCACCTTGGATGGCGAAGGTGAATGGGTTCTCATCAGCATCATCGTTTGCAATGCTGATAGTTGCACTGCGAGTGCCCGTCGCTGACGGATCGAACTCCACGGTAAAGGTTGTTGTACCCCCGCTGATCGCCACTGGGCTGCTGGGCTGCGAGGTCACTGAGAAGTCTGCCGAATGAGTGCCGGACAGCGCCACCTTCGGAGTGCCGCTCAAGTTGAGCGCGGCGTCGCCGCTGTTCGTGACCGTAAACGTGCGGTCCACTGTTCCGCTGGCCACATTGGCATCACCAAAATCGGTGTGGTCGGATGGGCTCGGTGTCACATCGCCGTTTGCGATGTTCTGGCCGTTGCCGCTGAGAGCGATCTCCGGTGCTGTCGCAGTGTAGGTCACGACAACCTCAGCATAGGCAATATAGAACGACATCTTAGAGCCACCACCCTGGACCTGCACGATCGCCGTTACTTGACCAGACCCATCGACGTAATAACCGGGATTCGACGCCGTGGTGCCGTCGAGCGTATACTTCGTTGACTGACCCGGCGACGCTTGCGTGTCCAGTAATTCGTAGCTGGAGCTATTTGAGTTCCACACGAACATCTTAACATCGCTGCCCCAGACCGGACCGTCGCCCTTGAACTTAATTTGGTAGTCGATCTGGTCAATGGTACCAGTCGCTTCGGCTACGGGGAATTGGAAACGGTGATAAGCACCGCTAGCAGACTGTGATGGGCCATAGTTGTTGTCGTCAGTTGAGACCGTCGTCTCTTCACCAGACGTATAGTCTGTCTCGACTCCTGGGTCTTCCGTCGCTGGCGGCGTTGCAACGCCGCCAGCCCGCCACGCATCGCCGCCAGCATCATCACAGTGATAGGTGGTTTCAGCCAATCGACACCCCCACCGGCGATCGGTTCACGTACATCACATTCCAACTCTCACTGTACTCTGATTCGTAGGTTAGACCGACCGATTCGTAATACCGACGTATGTCCTTCCGGCAATAAGCCCACACCCTCGCCTCTCGACCGGATGTAGCTACCGCTCGGTCAATCACATCGTCCAGCAGAACGGCACCAGCACCATCTAACACGCTCACGAAGTCGCGAAGCTCGAACGTAGTGCGGTCGTGTTGAATCCACGACAGCATCGCGACTGGATCGCCGCCGGCGTTGGTCGCGAAGAACGTGGCGTCACCTTCCGGCAGCCCATTCGATAGATACGCCTTCCGCGTCAGTATGCGGATAGCCGGCACGGCTTCGATGAAGTCGCTCGAATCAGACACCCTCACGGATACCGTGGGCGCTTCATCTGTCAGTGATGCCATCAAGGGGCTCCTCGCACTGTGTGTTGTGAACTCGGTCTATGTCAATCAGTCGCGTTCGTGACCCGCCGTCGCTAGTGATGTGGCGCGTCTTTATGTTCTCTATGCCTTCTGCATGGCATGCGTTGACTATGGCCACTCTATCGTCTCTCGTCAATGGCCTGTCGACGCCGATGATCTCGTAAGTGCCGTCATCGAGCCATTGGAGTGTGAATGCTATGTCGTATGGGTCTCCGTATTGTTCGCAATCCTCCCCTACCCGGCACAGTCCTGAAAGCCAAGTAATGATTGCTGTTCTTGCCATTTCTTACCTTATGCTAAGGTCGCCGCGAAAGTGTCCCCAGAACCACCCTCGGATGCCCAAGAACCCGTTGGTGGGCACGCGTCATAGTTGGGGTTTATCGAGGAGTAACCGTTTGGGTACATAAAGTAAATGACGGCGGCGTCGTCATCTAACCCTATCCTCCAACCGTTCGTTGGGTCACATTGTATAATTGCACTTGGGCACCCTACACACGAACCGCTATTTGCCAAGGCGCCGGAATACAAAGAGCCGAACCTAGTAAGAGTGTTTCCGACAGCCACGGTAATCGAACCGCTGCATATCCCGCATGCAAATGACGCGTTGCTGTTGTTGTCTGAAAACGTCAGCGTGAACGAGGCCGCGCAACCACTGATATCCGTTGGGCAGTTCAGGCACGCGCAGCACGTGTCGTCCATTGCTAGGGTGCCGTTTATAAGCACCAGTTTACCATCAATCATCGAAAGCTGCGACATAAAGAGTGCCGGTGGCCGTTAAGCCACCGGACTCATGGACTACATGGTTTAGGTGTAATCGGAACCGCTGAGCGACACATTCAGGGCCGTGACCACCATAAGGGGGTTCTCGACCTCGAAGTCCACGCGGAAGTGGACCGTCGACTGCCACATATCCTGACGAGGCACGCGCTCCCATTCGAGCGTAATGTCACGCTGAATGAAGTAGACGAGGTTAGCCAGCGGCGTCAGCCAAATCTGGCTGCCATCAGTACCGGCAGTGCCGAACGTCAAGTCCTCTGGCATGAGGGGAACCTCAAGCATCGGAATGCCCCACGGGCCTGGGGTCAGGCCACTAGCAAGCACAGCGTCGCCGCCCGTGGTCGCCCGGTCGGACCAATCTAGCATCCACTTGTCATGGACACCTGACGGGACAATCCAGACGTAGTTCGGCTTCTCGATACGGTAGCGATTCGGGATTTGCCGCTTCATGTCGTAGTACAACTGCTTACTCGGCGCAGCCCCTGCCGCGTCAAGCTGTTGTGCGGCGGGAACCTCGGCAGCCAGAATGGTCTGGAGACCGTCGTTCGCACCAAGCAGGTTGTTGGAGTTGGACTGGCCGTCGCCGGTGACCAGAGAGTCGTCGCCCTGGATGTACGCCATTTCACTGTCGGTGGCGATCCGCTTGCTGAACATATTCAGCAAAGTGTCACGGACACCAACACCTTCGACGTTGTCCTCGGTGAAGTCGGTCTTCAGGTCGAAGGCCGAACGGTACTTCACCGTGTCGTACGTCAGCACGGATTCCTGCGGAATGCGCGTGGTCGGCGTACTGGTGGTTGCAGCGCCTTCAGTAACGATGTTACCGAGGTCGAGCTTCTGGACTTCACCCTTGTTAGAGCTAACCCGGACAACTCGCGATCGGCGAACAAGCACGGACTCGTTGACCACAAGGTCAATGAAGCGGTCCGCCTGCTGCCGATTCATAACGCTATTTGGAAGGGACGTTTCGTCAATCGCGGTCTTCTTGATGCGACTGAGCGGGATCGTGTAGTTCTCTGCACTCATGTGAGTATTCTCCTGAAAGGTCGTGGTGGATTGCTGTAGCGGGTTAGTTTTAGTCGAAGGGGAACTGTGAGTCCAAGACCGCGTTCGGGTCTTCCTCGACGGTTTCGATAACCTCGTCACGGGTCATAGCGGCCTGTGCGGACTTGGCGAAAGAAAGAAGCTGCTCTTCGGTTTGAGCCTGTTGCTCTGTAACCTTCTTCAGCATATCAGCCATCGACTTCAGGGTGTCGGCCGTAGTGTCTTCGGCATCGCCCTCTGTGGCGACAGTCTCGTCTTCGGCGGCTTCTGCGCCGTCTTCGGCATCTTCGGTTTCGACGGTGACCTCGCTCTGCTTCTCTGCGAAGGTCCGCATGACGTCGCCAACGCTCTTGAGAGTGTCTGCGATGCCTTGCAGCGTCGGGGTCATGGTGTCAGACAAAATGGCGGGGACGCTTTCAGCGACACCGGCAACAACAGCCGTCTTAATCGCTTCGAGCAGCCGCTGGTCTGCGTCGGACATTTCGGGACTTTCCTTCGTAGCTTCCTCGACGGTCTCGTCCATCGTATCGGAAGCCTTCGTATCTTCGTTGCTCATAAGAGGCTCCTGTAGGTTTGCCCATTGTTTGAACTGATGGAGAAGACTATCCTCCAGCAGCGTGCCAATCCCTTCGGGAATCGGTTGAGATTTCTCTTTGAGAGGACCGACAACGGCTTTAACACCCGCTGCTATTTTCACTGCGACCAAACTACGCTCTTGGAAATCGTCGAGAGATTTCTGGACTGCGTAATAGGCTGATGTGTCCTCGTGTACTCCGTCGTTATCCAGTTCGTGTAATCTCAGGTACTCGTTTGCCATACCATCTGTTTCAAATCGTGTCTTGTCCAGACGAATCGAATATAGAATCAAGTCGTCTGCGGTATCGTCAAAACCCTTACCGACTGCGAAGGTGGCGGCAGGGTTGTCAGGAATGTAAACTGTGCTGAGTTCAAACAAGTCGATGTCTGCTAACAGCTTCTGGATTGTTCCGTCGGGTAGCTCTCGGCTGCCAACCCTCGCAAGCCCACGCCAACTGAATGCGTTCAGTTCGCCATCTTTGACTTTCTGAGCAACCTCTGGAACGGTGATCTCTGCGACTGCCCAAACACCTTTCATTCCGACACGCATGTCTATGGCGAGCCGCTTTGGGAAGGTGTCTGCAATCTCATTCGTGTCTGTACGAACTACGGCGTAGTTCTCGGTGTCGCCTTCGATATTCGCAATCGAAGCCACGAACATATCTTTAACGACGCCAATGGAAATCTCGTTTCCGTGTGCGTCGCGCCAAAAACGGTGGTTGTACATCAAGACCGGCTTCGCCATGAAGCTCTTGATATTGAACTCGTCTGCGGGCACAAAGTCTCCGCTGCGGTCCTCAAGTTCAACCGACATGAACCCACGTATCTTAGCGACATCGGTATCGTCCATAGGTTCGGCCAAACTCATTGGCGCGGATACACTAAGGAGTTGACGGTCGCCTGTTTTCGTGATGGTTTCCATCTAGCGTATTCCTATGCAATCGGAACAGACGGTGGGATTGAAAAACCACTGCCGTCCCACGGTGTTAGGATTAGTTGGGGATCGTCCAGGTCGGCTTGCAACGAGCATCGGCAGTTGACGGAATCGACCCCTTCTCCGGGGTGGAGTTGGCCAGACGGGAACGTATCTACCGCTGTAAGCCAGCCAGCAGACGCGTTATCTACGTGAGACGGCCTCACGCGTTGATCGCCGACCGTCAGCCAGCGTTTACGCCGCACACCCGACCTGTAGTACATATCGAACATGGCGGTGCTGTACGCGGCCTGTGTTTCGGTGCGTGCGATCTTCAATGCCCGCCACGCGGACGTTCCATTGCCCGCCCTGATAGTTGCAGCGACCTCGTCAATCGTCTTTGTGCCTAAGAAGAACCCATCCTTCACGGCTGATCGTGCGTCTTGGATCGTCTCGGCGGTGAGACCTCGCCCGTACTTAATCGCGCGGTTCTCAAGCGCCGCTATGACCTCGGCGTCCGTAAGCTCGAAAACGAAGACCTCGGCGGCTTTGGTTGCGACCCTCTTGACCATGGCATTGACGCCAAGGTGTTCTAGTGCAACGATTGCACCTAGTTCGTATGCGAGGATTATGTTCGTCGTCCACAGAATGGATAATGCCCTACGAAGATCGCTCTCGATGATGGTATCGAACGCCAAAGCGAACAGTTGAGTAATCGTGCCTTCGGTGGCTTTCTTGTATTCCTCGTCTGTTAGGTCACTAGCTTTTAGAACTCTTGCCTGCCGTTGAGCGGCGTCCAGAACACCTCTTTCTAGCAGGAGATCGGCCAATTCAGTATTCCACAGATTCAGCAGCTCAAGCAGCCTGTTCTCGAAGTGCTTCTCAACGGATAGCCTCTTGCCCTTCGTGGCTGAACGGACCAGGAAGCTCTCGGCTTGCTTTGTTACGAGTTGTGCTTCTAACGTAGCGGTCATACTGTAGGCTGCTCGGTTTCTCGTTGCTCGTCACGCAAGCGTATCTCTTCTTCAATCGCGCGCGACTCCGCTTCGGTGTCTCGTAGTGTTTGGTTGCTCTCCGCAAGTCCGTCCAGCGTTTCAACGGGCATAATGGTGCGATCACTGATTGTTGCGACGTCACCGCCGTCTATCGAACCACCAACTCGCACTCGCTCGCGGCCTTCATCGCGGGTCATTACGCCATTCTTGACGTATCGTTCGACAATCTGTGACTCGGCGTCCTCGTCTCGGATATCGAGGTCGTTGTATTCAAGCTGTACGGTAAGCACGCCGAGGCCGTAACGGAACAACCTGTTAATGTGGTTCTCCCATAGACTCTGCTGTGGCGTAACGATGCGATCCTTGTAGATTTCTGCCTGCGAAAGACCCTTGCCGCTGCCTAGGTTGGCTGCTTCGGCAATGCCAATGATCGCAGGACTCACACCGTGTGCGACAAGAATGTTGCTTCTCTGCGCCTTATACGTCTCTTGGAAACTTGCTTCTTGCGCGTCCGCGTCTAGCCTCTTGAAGTCTACCTTAACCTGTCCGCCGGTCGCGGGAATGGGTACGATCAGGGTCTTGTGGTTCTTACCCTTGATGCCCTCTTTGAAGAACTGGGTAACAAGTTTCTTCACGTCAGGCGACATATTGGCGCCTTCAATCACGATGGCGTAACGCGGAATGGTGTTGTTCTCGAAGAACTGTAGAACGTACTCGCGGATGTTCACGTTGGTCAGGAGGCTGGTAGCTGCCGAGATGATGTCCGGGATACCATAGTAGATTGAGTTGACGTGGTCCTTCGGAACGTAAATCACCTCTGTCGCAGAGTCTTCGTATGAATCCGTAGGTTTCCCGGTGTTCTTGTCAACGAAGTTCCACGCCGTCCTTCGGCTGTTGATCGGACCGTCTTTCACGGGGTTGTACGTCTCGGGCCGTCCAGTGATGGGGTCTTTACGAGTTGTGCTAACGACCTTCTGCCCGAACGGTTGGTAGTACCGATACTTCCTTGGAGCAATTTCCTCAACGAAACCCTTCCAGCCTCTCAGAACCTTCACGCGTTCGGCTGGAATCTGGTCAAGGCGACGGATTTTCTTGTCCCTCGAACGGATCACTTCAAGAGCACCCCAACCAATTGCCTCGTAGTTCATGCAAGCACGCTGAACTACGCTGTTGAACCCCAGGGCGTCGTTGCACTCCTCAACAAACTCCATGATGGCGACTGTCTCTGCCTTCGCTTGCGTCTTCAATTGATCTGTGATGGCTGCGGGGTCAACCTGCGTTCCATCCGGCAATCGTGCTAGTCGCAACGACCAGGGTCGCCCAACTGAATCGGTCGTCTTGGCCCGCACACAACGATAGTGCGTCTCGTCAAGGTCGAGGAAGGTGGCCAGAATGGAGGGGTCGTACGGGGGCTCGACGACGGGCTCGTCTGATAGGGTCGCGCCTTCGTTTGTTCCGAGTGAGGATTGGCTGGAGCCCTCAATGTATTTCTGTATGCCGACCTTCAGGCTTGACGCGCTGACGTCATCGTCACCACGTGCCTTCTTCTGTGCCATCTTGGAGAAATTGGCCATGAACTCCCCGTTTGACACAACGTCTCCTTCATCAGTAATGAAGGCTTCAGTTATGACCACCTCGGCGGGATTGTCCGGCGCAGCGGCAGCCATGATGTCTTGCGCCTTTTGGTCGGTCACGATTTGAATGTCATCCGACATAAACGTCCTCTATCATAGCCTCACCAAAAAGCTCGTTGGCTAGCATTGCATACGTGTCTGCGTGCCGAGCATGATCCGCGCCCTTCTTCCATTCGTACTTCGTGTTGCCACGATTGTCTGTGGTGACCTGACGAATAGGAAGGCACATCTCGTCAACGAAGCCCTGAATTGTTCCGAAGTTCACTGGCAGAATGTTCTGGGCCGCCCGTAATTGGCCGAAAGATTTATCGAGAGCGGAGGTTCTGTCTACTGTAATGACGCGGGTCATCGCGTTTAGTTGATGCCCTCGATCGACGCCTTCAGAACCGTAGCGGCACAGCCACACATCACACCCGAGTGGTATGCACCCAAGCTGGAAGTCTCTTGCGAGGTTTGCTTCTGGCATGGAGTCGATCACACAATGCTGGACGTTGTACCGCTTGACGAGATCGAACAGGTCGTCCAGTTGCTTTACCTTCCCGATGCAGGCCGCGCGACGCCTCGGGTTGTCTTCCTTCGAGCTAATGTGAACGTCGAAGTTCCCACCAACGTCAATGCCCATCACACACGGGCCGGGGTGTTTGTGGTCTGGAAGGTGCGCCAGCGTTCCTTCGACCACGAAGTGCATGTTCGGGTCAACACTATTAACAAGCAGGTTTTCTGTGACCTTGCTGCCTTCTGCTGAATAGGGCAGACCGAGGCATGAGTTGTAGAACTGCTGTAGACGCCGAGGGTCGTTCTGTGCCTTGGCGAACTCCGCCCACATCCCGGACACCGAGTTGATGGGACTGCATAGCATACTCATGTGGTAACCCACAACGGTGCTTTCTGGCCTCGCAGGAACCCAAACCCCGCGCTTGCTGGCTCGCTCTAGTGTGCCACCACACAATGGACAGATCATTCGTATATCACGACCAATACCAGCAACCCACTCGGTGTCTCGTAGTTTATAGTTGAGGGTGTTGCCTTCTTTGTCTTTTACCGCCTCGACAACAGTCGTGAACCAATCTGTCTCTGCCATTTTGCCACACGTCGAGCATGGCACAAACCACTCTCTGCCGTCGCTCTCTAGGAAGAAGGCGTGGATACCTTTGCCTTCAAACTTGGGGTTCCCTACTTGCCTGATGAACTGGAACGGCGAACCTCGAAGGCGGTCGCGACCGTAATGCACATTATCTGCATCGCACTCGTCAACCTCGTCAATGAAGATGGCGTCTGCCGGGAACTCTTTGAAGTCGGACAGCACGTTAGACCCGACGTACTTGATAACTCCTTTGCCGAAGGACTTGATTGCGATGCTGTCGAAGAACGACTCGCCGATGATCTTCTTGTATTCGTCTACGCGCTCAACACACCGGTTGACGCGGTTCTGAACAAACGTGTTACGCATCTCGAACTTCGGCACAACGAAAAACACCGACAGACCCTCGTGGGCCATAGCAAAGTGGTCAACAATCAGCCACTCACTGTTATGTGTGACGACGTAGTTGTTCGTGAGATACAAGTGCTCGTCATCGTCAAGCATGATGCAAGTGGCGTCAGTTACGCGTGATGGCAATGCTCTGACGATTGAAGGCCCATAATCATATTCGCCTTCATCAGGGAATCCCCACGACAACCAGTTGCCGGACTTTCTCACCGTACCACCCAGAGACCAAACAACCTCCTGCACGTCTTCAAGTAGGCGGTTGGATTGGAACTCTATGTAGTTATAATCCGTGGTGTGGGACGCATCCAAGATACCGCACAACACCGCTCGTCGCGTGGCAACAGACCCTTCTTTGCACACTTGAGGAATGCACTTCTCGCGAGACATCTCATCTGCAATATCAAGTAGGGACACTGCTTCGGCGCGCTGATGGGAGTCGCTATGACTCGTGAGATAGCAGTCGTCAATTAGGAGGCGTCCAATTGCGTACGCATCTAACGCGGTGTCCGCGTGTGATGTCTTGACGGCCGCAGGCAACGGCAGTGTGAAAAAATCTTTACCTACGTAGAGGGCTTCCTCGATCTCCTTGGTAGATAACACTTCCCATTCATCAGATACGTCCCAGTACGCTGGGGCATCCAACATCTTTGCTCGTAACACTTTCCACAGATGGTCCTCACAACTATCCACCTGACGACCATCGGATAGCGTAAAGGTGTGCATACGCTTCTGTTTGAACGGTTGCACGTGCGTAATGCGGGCCTCGCCGCCGCTGGGCCGAGTTACAGAGTCACCGACCTTCAAGTCGCCGTTCCGCCGCCACCCACTAGGCGTATGGACCATGGCGTCATCAGGCAGGGCTTTCATTGATTGTACACACCCCTGCAACACGATATGCGGGGACGGGTTGTTGTACAACTCAACGATGTGGGGGTATGCGTCGAATTGCATCCGATTGCCGTTGGTGCTTCTGTGACAATCCTGGGCAAAGCGCAGCCGTGTAGCACGAATACGCAACAGCTTCTCCAGCGACAGAAGCTGGTCGTCTGTCTTGTTCACCAAGTATTCGGCTGGGAGGGTTGTGGCCGTCATAGGGACTTCGTGTTGG
>Ga0207997_1002200_pt1 | contig 9967 bp, 7 predicted proteins | sample AntAceMetag02UKN_FD_184777 | JGI IMG/M metagenome (GOLD analysis project Ga0207997, IMG submission 184777) | Saline lake microbial communities from Ace Lake, Antarctica - Antarctic Ace Lake Metagenome 02UKN (SPAdes) (version 2) | ecosystem: Environmental > Aquatic > Non-marine Saline and Alkaline...
GTGCGGACTTAGGTACTTGCACCGCAGGACATACTTATCATTATTTGGTAACTTATGATAACACTTCTTATAGATTATATATTGATAATAGTTTACTTATTACATTAGCTTATGCAACAACTCCTTCACCTGGATATTATTATATTGGAGGTTTTACTGCTACACAATCTGCTCAAGGTGTGCATGATACTTTCAAATATTGGAATAGAGAATTAAATTCTACTGAACGAGCAGCGGATTATAATGGCGGTTCTTATGTTTCTTGTGCTAGTTTAGCACCTGTTCCACCAATAGGTATTAGTAATTTCTCAATAACTGCAAAAGACATCAATTCAAATGCTTTAACTGATTTTAGTGCATATATTAATTCTAATGTTCAATATATATTTGATATAGAACAAAATGGTTTTAGATGTGAAGGTAATTTCGATGTAGCTTTTCCTTGTTCGAAAGGTTATGATACTTCTTTATCTACTGCTTTTTCTGCGAGTACGGGGAATAATGCATCTGTTTATATTAATTATACTACATTAGTTGGTTCAAATTCAGATTCAATCATCACAGTTAAAGATAGCCAAGGAAATAACCATAATGAAAGTATACCACCTGCTTGTTATTCAGCAAACACTATTCAATTAAGGTTGAATAGTGATGATGCGGGTGCTTTCTATTATTCTCGTTATGCTTGTTACAATGGTGTTTCTTTCCAAACTTTTTATAGTGTTGGGCCAACAGCCCGTAAAGTTATATTTGGTGGTGCAATGTATTGGAACATGGCTCATAATGATTCAGGAACTGGAACTATAACAACTGATATATTACAAAATGATACTTCTTTGTATAATATAACAGTAATTAAAACTAATTATTTCAATTCAACATTTAATAATTATAATGTATCGACTGATCTAATTTCTAATTTAACAAGCACAAACACAACGTTTAATTTCTTCTTCAATAATACTACCATCCCTTTAAATATTACAACTATCTTCGTTGATGATTTGAATAATACTTTAACATTCAATACTAGTACAGGCCAATTAAATTTCAACCCAACAGCAGGAGTTCCAATTACCTTTCAAATAAGATGCGAGTTAGATATATTCATACCTAGAAATATAACCTTTAATTTCACAGGTGCTTCTAATGAGACTTTTAATATTTCATTAGAACCAACCGCCGTACTTTTAACATTTAATAACGCAACAGGAACCCCAATAAACAACGCAACTATTACTATTGACTATCCTTCAGGAGATAGTATCACAAGATACACAAATTCCACAGGATCAGTTATATTTTCTTATGTGAATAATAACGCAGTAGAATTTGGTAATTATAGTATTGATTTTTATTCATCAGGTTATACTTCATTAACAATCATTGAAGAGATTAATAATAGTAATGTACCGTTTTCAGAAGAATACAACATAAGTCAAACCGCAATAAATGTTAATGTGTATAATCGTGAGACAGGAGTTTTAATGAATGGGTTTAATGTTAGCCTAGTGTTCATTGGTGTACTAAACGACACCAGTTTAACCGGTGTCCTAAGTCTATCTAATGTTTCAATTATTGCGGGGAATTATACTGTTTATGTTGTTAGTGATGGTTTTGGAACAGAGATTAGAACATTCCAATATACGGCTGAAACTAATGTCTCAATAGATCTTTATATGTTAAATTTAACAGGAACTAACACAGGAGCTTTATTTGTGAATACTATTGATTCTTACCAGAGAACAGTACAAGGTGCTAAAGTTATATTAATGGAATATTCTCCCGCAGATCTAAGCTTCATACAAGTATCCGAATGTCTAACTAATTCAAACGGCGAATGTGGTTTCTGGATAGAACTAAATACAAAAACCTATTTCATAAGAGCAACTAAAATAATATCAGGCCAACTTAACACCGCAACAACAAACCCCGAAGGAGAAATAATATTAACAGACGCAGAAATAAGAAAATTGATCCTTTACTTTTCAGACACTTATACAATATCAGACATTAATAATTTAGTGTATGATATAACAGAAAGTTACACTAATAATATTTCATCTATCTCAGTGGATTTCTTAACAACAAACGGCTTACCTATTCCTATTTGTATCGAATACTTTACTAAACTATCTGGAGTTTATACTTCTGTAACTGGAAATACTTATTGTTTATCGTCTACAAGTGCAGTGCAGAATATTGGTGCTAATATTTTACTTAATAGGAGTAATTATTATGTGGCCCAAATATATATAGACGGGACAAATAAGATCCAATTAGAATCTTATCTTTACCCTGACAAGGAAAACATAGAAGAAATATTTGATGATAAAACAATCGGGGTATTATTAACAATAATCTGGATCTCTAGTTTAGCGTTCATGTTCTACTTGAAAAATATATCTTACTGGTTTATTCTTGCTATATTTTTATCCTGGGTAAGTTTAGCAATCTTTCCAACATATAGTATATTGGGCGTTGCAGTATTCAAAACAATTATATCGGCGTTATGCTTTCAAATATCTAGGAAGAGGTTAGATACTGAATAAAATGGCTTGGACTAAACCAACATATTACATGAGTGTAATTGCGATAGTAGGAATCTTAATCACTTCTTTGGCCCTTGTAGGATTAAGTATAGTTAATAGTGATCGAATAACACTTAATACAGATAGTGTTACATACATAAATACGATAACAGGCCTATCTAATGATGCGGGATATACTGATCTATCAGATAGAGAGATAGCCGATTCTACTACATTTAATTATCTGGATTCTGACGATAATAGTACATTATCAGTTACTGATAACTTAGCCACGTTGAACATAGAGAAAGAACGAGCTTCTCAGACTGTGCCTTTCTTTAAGATCATGTATAATGTACCTAATACCATTTTAGTTAGTTTAGGGCTACCAGTAAGCCAATTCAGGCACGTTGTGAATATAATTGGATACATATTAATAATTGCAGGTTTAATAATGATATGGACTAAAATAATAAACGGTTAAAATGCCAGTAACAAATATAACTATGAACTTGACGGCTTTACAGGGCGTAACACCCCCAAGCTTGAATGTATCGACTAATGCTTCAGCAGTATTTGGCGAGATTATACAGAAAGCTAATTTCTATACTAATGATTATTTAATATTAGCCGTACTGGTATTGGTTTCTGTAATATCTTATATTGTATTATCAGACCGAACACAGAACGGTGATTTCTTATACAGTGATGCGAGAGCATTATGCCTTTCCTTCGGTATTGCTTCAATCATAGGAGTAACTATTATAGAAAATGGTTTGTCGCCTAATTTCGTGGCTGTTGGCTTATTTACTGCTTTATTTTTAGTAACATATATATTCATCATTACTTATGAAAATAAAGAATGACAGTATTAGGAATTATATTTAATGTATTTAAGATCGCTTTAGTTTTTTTAGTGTTATTCATATTACAGAAGCTAGGTGTTTTCAAATTCATTAATGAATATACGATGTTAGTTTACAAGAACAAGAAAAGGATCCTTAAGACTGATAGGCGGAAACGTGCCTTCATAAAAAGAGTAAACCATAGGATTAAATTAAATGATGAAATATAATGGTTGAACGAATAACCCCAACTAGAAATATGCCAGAACGTGCTACTCAAATTAGATCTTCTACTAACATATCCCAAAGAGCAAAACAACAAAAACAACAGCAGCAACAACAATCTAAGATTAACACAAAGAACCAAGCAGTAATAAAGAATAGTGTTGATGGTTTCATTTCTAATTTTGATAATGTTAATAAACTTAAGAGTGAAGCTGCTTCTTATTATTCTGAGAACTTATCTAAGGTTCCTGGTCAATCTCAATCTTTCTTCAAGAGTTATTTAGAATCAAAGATCAAAGGAATTTCTACTTCTATTCAAAATACCATATCTAGATTGAAAGAAGATGCGTTTAGTTTGAGGGCCAAACTGAGAACTACAACCGCAAGTAATGTTTCTTCTAATTTAGAGGGTAGATTAAAAGCAGTGCAGCAAGTTTTAAACGCCGTACAGTCTGGATCAATAGTAAATTATAATAACGCTAGAAACTTTATAGCAGAAAGCGGTAGCGTGGCAGGAAGTAACATAAGTAATATCCAGAAGCAAATAACCTTCCAAAAATCAGTAAATACTAAGTTTGTATCTGATAAGATGAAGATGGCCCAAGATTTCCAAGATGTTATTGCAAACGATAGAATTAATTTAGATATTAAAGAAAAACGAAGAACTGCCGATGCAATAAATGAATTTGGTTCAGATTTCAAAGATTTTTATGGCGGTAGATTACAATCTGTTGATTTTAGTTTAGGAAGACCTATTCCGGTAGGAAATAAAACAGTCTTTGAAGATTATTTGGCCCAGGGTAAAAATACACAAGCGAAAGCAAAGTTTGAAGCACTACCAACCAAAACACAAAACGCAATTATAACTTACTCAGCAGTAATTACTGCAAGAGAGGAACTAAAGAGTAGAAACATTTTAAGAGACATTCAAAAACTTTACCCTTTGACTGTTGCGAGTGTTGTTCCATTATCGCAAAACATCCCTGATGAATTAAAAGGCGTGATCCCTAAACTTGAAAAAGTGAATGTCGCTACCTTAACAAAATTAAGAGAGATCTCTAACCAAGAGATAATTAATTCTATGGATACTCAAAATTCATTTACTCGTCTTAGTTCTGCACTTGATAATTATAATAAATATATTGGGAACATAAATACCTTAGTAGCGTTTGAAAAGAAACAAAACCTATCTAATCAAAAAGGAAGTATTGCTGCATTAGAAAACAAAATCAGAAGTGAATCATTAAAGAGATTTAATTATCCTTTAGTTAAATTATTCAATCTTAATCCTAAAGCAAATTCTTTCATTACTGCAATGACAACCCTGCCATACAGAAATGCACTTACTGTATTGAATGATAAGATTTCAAAAGGCCAGACTATAACAGACAGTGATTTAAACGAGTACAGGAAAACGGCTTCTGATTTATTAGGAATAAAAGAACTAGTAACAAAAACTAATAGAGAAATAGATTTGAAGACAAAAGATAAAAGCAAACTAAACGCACTCTTCATTAACCTAGCAATATTTTCAATGTTTACTGGTAGATCATTAGTTAAAATCGCCCAGTATTTAGGCCAGACAATTAAGTTTGTTTACAAGGCCGGACAATCAATAGACAACCTAATCAGAGTTCCAGTACGAGAAACAGCTAGATTCTTATCATTACAATATCAATTATTAAGTAAATTTGAAAAGGAAAAAGCATACGGCGAAACCCAAAGAATCTATTCTTCTCTATATAATAATATTAAGAAAGGGTTCTCAGGTGCTAAATGGGTAATTGATAATCCCGCATTAGCTGGATTAGGTTTAGCTGTTGTGACAGCAGGTGCATTTAAACAATTAAGAAGCACTACTATTAATTCGCCTGAAACTATTGTCGGGTTTATTGTTTCTGAAATAATAGAAGATCTTACTTTAATGAAAATGTTCAAGCTTGGTAAGATCCCCCAAATAGAATTAGAGAAATTAGCTTATGCTAGAATAATGGGCGATTCTAAAGAGTTCGCTTTAGATGTGAAAACATATAAGATCTTAGTTGATAAGATGCCGAAGAATAAAGCAGTTAGAACATTGACTGGTAAAATTGAAGGTAAGCTTTTCTATTTGCCAAATAATGGAGTAGGAATTAAATATACTTTTGTAGATAGATCAGGAAAAAGAATAACCACCGAAGCCAGAAAATTATTAGGCGATGCAAGTTCAATCAAGAAAGCAGCTAAGAGTGAAGACTTAGCAAGAGCAACAAATAAATTAATAAAATTGAATAATTATGATTTCACAGCTAAGGCTATTATTAATTTAGACACAGGGAAATTAAAAGTATTTGGTGGTAAACTTGGCGGTCTAACAAATGAACAATGGTTGAAAATATTAAATTTTGATAATCGTAAAGTGTTGTTCCAGAAAATAGGCGAAGGTGAGTTTGTCAAAGGATGGAAAGCTCAACCGTTCAGAGCAACAGAACGATTCAATTTATTACCTGGTAAAGTAAAAGCAGCAGTCGGTAGGGCCGTATCTGATCTTAGAAGAAGCGAGTTACTTACTCCTTTGTATACAAATTTTAATAAGATCAAAGCTAGATTTTTACAAGACAAAAGAACGTTATTGAAAATCATTGGATCAAGAGGAAAGGGTTCGATCTTCGATAATACAATGAGTACTATTGCAGAGTTCAAACCTTCAAAGTTTGCAAGAAAGAAAGTTAGTGATATTTACAACGCTGCGGCAGATCTGAAGAAATTAATATTAAGAAAAGACGAGATCCGAAAAGAAGCAATCAAGATCAAAAGGTTAATGGATAAATATATTCGCGGTATTCCTTTACAGCGAAACGAGAAGGTTTTCTTATTAGAAGATAAACGATACTTGAAAGAGTTCAAGATTAAAACTTATATTGACAAAGACGGGACTAGAGTAATAGAATTTCCAGACCTAGAGAAAATATACGAAAGAAGATTAGCTAAGTTAGATCCAGATTTAGTTAAGATCAGAAAGAAGATCGCACCTATTGAGGTCGATGTAAACCATTATGTTGATGAATTTGGCAGGAAAGTTATTGATATTAAAGAAATCAATCCAGATGTTAATGTTAAACAATTAAAAGAAGCTACAAAAGGACTAAAAGAAATTAAGATCCCTGATGTTGAACTAAAGAAAGCAAAAGATGTATTGAATAAAGCGGCTGATTCTTTGAGACTTCCAAAGACCGAACCGAAATTAACATTTGAAGTTTACAAGGAAGTAGTACAGAAAGACGGTACAGTGGTTCTTCAAAAAATGAAACCACCTGAATTAAAGTTGAAAAAGAAACTAAAGAAAACCACTTTAGAAACCAAACAGAAAACACGATCCTTGAAAACCAAACAAGAACAGAAAAGCACATCTAAAGCATATACAACTTATGATGTGGCTTATGAGGAAGTTCTAACTCAACAAGAACGACTTAACCGTTTAGATAATATTATGAGACAACAATCTGTTAAGATGAATCCTACTATTAGTATTAAAGTATTGAAACAAACTAATACCGTTGTTAGTACACTTACAGCACAGATAAAAATAATGAGTAAGATATTAAGCGGGTTAGATTCAAAGTTAGGCAAGGCCCAAGTATCAGCTTTAGAAAGCAAACTAGCAACCGCCCAAGCTACAAGGTCAAAGTTTGCAAATGCAAATAAGAAGATTTCAGCAATAATCCAAGATAAAATATTAGGTATAACTAGTATTCAAGATAGTATGAGAGTATTAAAACCCGCTATTGTAAATCTTACTAAATATTCATTGACACCAGTTAATACTAATAAATTGAAACCCATTAATTTCAATACAACTGATCCAATAAAACCAGTAGACCTAAAGCGATTCAAAATTAAATTATCTTGGCGTAATAAGAAATCCATTGGTAAACTTACTTGGTTAGTTAATGGATTGGTTAAATCTAAAGGCCGGATCAGGGAACTACCAATCAAAACAACACCCAACCGAGCTTTTAAATATATGGACAAACTAGTAGATAATACAACCGCCCGGAGTTTCCAGTTAAAAATAATTGGAACAACAACTAAGAAAGATATACCTAGACAGAACATGACTAAGTATAGAACGAAACTATCAAACAATCCTTTAGTATTGGCATTTGTTGAGAAAAGTAGATATGCTATTGATACTCCAGGGGAAAAAAAAGGTTTGAGAGTATCTAAACGATTAAAAGAAATAAGGAATAAAAATGGCCGGAATAAAATTAATAGAAAGACTACTAAAAGAAGGAAAAACAAACGGTAAGGTTATTGCATTAGGTCGGACAATAGACAAGGATAATTATGTCATCATAAAATGGGATGGCGATAAAGGTTTTTCTACTATATTCGATTATGGTTCTGATGTGCATATAGCTGAAAATGTTAGGGTTTCTAGTTTGGTTTGTGTTAAGAAGATCAGTGAGTATGATGGTTTAGTTAGTGTTGATGTTCAGTCATTCTTCGACCCGAGAGATTCTATCCTTTTAGTTTAATTTGTCCCAACTACGCCAATATTCATTTCTGTAAACAATCCACCATTTTTTAAAAGTTCTAATCTAACCCTTATTGTATCTTCTGCGTTTTCTTCATCTAAATATAAAACCTTTATTGGTTTTTACTATGTTCAAAAGATACTGCCCACTTTCACTTCCCTAAGGAAGGAAGGGAAGGAAGTACAAACCTAAGAGGTTTTTGTACGTCCCTCCCCCCAATTCCACTTTTTTGGAACTTGGTAAGTAACTGGGAAGTAACCGGGGAGTAACTTTTCCGTTTCATTGTTCTTCCCCTCTTTCTATTGTTGTTTCATATTCCTTCAAACGTTGGTAGAACCCTTTCTTAGCGTCCTTGATGATTTTATTAGTAGTTAGTTCTTTCTTTAATGCGTACCATTGTTTGGAATTCCCATCTCGCAGTAAGTTGGAAGTAACTAGGAAGTTCACTAACTCCTCTTTACGAAAAACAGTCTCGGGGTGTTCTTTTCTGATCCATTTAACAGATTCTTGATAAAGTTCATCTTTTGAACCTTGATCTAAGAACTCTCCCTTATATGTAAAAGTTAATCCGTTGTTTTCAGTCTTTTCAGAAACAAAAGCAAAGGTAGGTAAAGATGATCATAATACATTATTTTAAAATCCATAGGATGATTTTTCATTTAATACTCCCTACGATATCCACAACCTCAGAAGAAGGTTTATTTTCCAATCCTTTGAAATTATTTGGCTCTAGGAACGGATTTAATCGATTCTTTTTTGTGAAGGGATGTAAACCTAACCTAAATTTCCATAAAGAACAAACAAGCACAGGGCACGTTTTAACATCTAGAAATTGTTCCCCGCAACAATCAAGACATTTCTTTCTTATGACTCTAAGCGGGCTTATAGTCTTAATGGCAAAATTTATAAGCTCAGAATTGTTAATATCTTTTACAATCGTTTCCGTCTCTTTAGGCGGGGTTTTTTCTTTAACTTTCATTTATTAATACCTTAAAATAAAACTTTCGTATTGTTTTCAATTCATCTGAAAGCTGCAATTCAAGTTTGTCAGACAATTTAGTTAGTTGCTCCATTCTACGCCCTCACAGGCACAATAATGAGATTCCCTGCGTCATCTACGTCAACTTGCACTTTATCGCCTTTGTTGAGTTTATGATAATTAAGCCATTCGTGCGGCAATGTTACAAGAAAACTGTAGTTGTAGGAAACTATTGTTCTAGGTTTTTGTAAGTTGATTTTTACCATACTCTTAATATGTGCTTAGGAATTAATAAATGTTTTTTCAACCTTACCAATTACCCGCATTTAATAATATTCCGTATGGTATTTGTCAAGAAATATGAAATTACTGCCTGAAATCGAATTAAAAGTTCTGCTCAATCTCGCGTATTATGAGGATATAGATTTAATTGAACCTAAAAGATTCAAATCACTATCAGATAATAGTATAACTGGCTTAGAACCCAGGGAAAGGTTCCCTGGGGAGGAATTACCAGCTTCAGAACTGCCCGGACCAGAAAAACCGGACTGCTTAGAAGTGTTTTTTGTGTCATTTTCAACATTACAAACATTACGGACATTACGGTTATATGGGGATTCCGTGCTTTTTTCAAAGGTATATTTAGAGTCTGTTTTTTTAGGGGTGTAGTTTTTTGTAGTACCAACCGTAAGACCGTAATGTTCGTAATGTTCGTAAGGTTCTAATCCATATCTTTTGAATAGTTTTTCAAGGTGTTTATCATCAAATTTGAAAATCCATTTATCAGGGTTAATATAATCCTTATTATTAGGGATGATTTCAATAGGTACATAATTTTCATTATCATCCTTTAATTTGAAATGTTCTTTT
>Ga0207997_1002202_pt1 | contig 9958 bp, 12 predicted proteins | sample AntAceMetag02UKN_FD_184777 | JGI IMG/M metagenome (GOLD analysis project Ga0207997, IMG submission 184777) | Saline lake microbial communities from Ace Lake, Antarctica - Antarctic Ace Lake Metagenome 02UKN (SPAdes) (version 2) | ecosystem: Environmental > Aquatic > Non-marine Saline and Alkaline...
AATGAAGAATACAGAACAAGTAATTTTCATATAGCCGTATGGCTTATGATGAACAACATTTCCATAAATGACATAAATTGGTTAAATAAAAGACGAGCTGAATTTGTATTTGATAATTTCGATGGGCGGGAAGAGCTTGTAAACAAATTTTTCACCCAGAATCAACTACAGGGGTATATATCAAATTCCCAAGAATTGAAGTCGAGGATGTATGCTACTCATGCACCAGAAATATATGACAACAACTAAACTAAATAAGGTCATATCAGAAATTAATAAAAAGTTTGGTGAAAATACGATTGGTAGAATTGGAACCATGCCCGAGATTGAAACGGAACGTGTATCTAGTGGCTCGCCCTACTTAGATTGGGCTATCGGCGGCGGGTTTCCATTAGGAAGAACTGTGGAACTGTATGGAGTTTTTTCATCGGGCAAATCTTTAACCGCACTAAGAACCGTAGCAGAGTTTCAAAAGCTTGGTAAAAGTGTTGTATATTTAGATGCAGAAAACGCCTTCAGTCCTAAATTTGCTGAATTAGTTGGTGTGGATCCTGATAAACTTATCATTTCCCAAATGTCTGCTGGCGAAGAGGTATTTAACACCATAGATAAGTTACTTGATACAGAGGTTTCACTAATAGTTGTGGATTCCATTGCATCTTTGGTACCGCAATATGAGCTAAATGAGGCTATGGAAAAGCAAACGATTGGTTTACATGCACGTTTAATGTCAAAGGCACTTCGCAAAATAACTGGCAAAGCGTCACATAACAAAACATTAATACTTTTTATCAATCAGATAAGAGAAAAGCCAACAAATTATGGTAATCCGAACATAACTACTGGTGGTCGTGCGTTAGGTTTTTATGCAACGTTGAGGATTCAGGTATCAAGAGGCGAATATATTAAAGAAAATAAGGACATAATAGGACAACAGGTTAAGTTCAAGGTAACAAAGTCCAAGATATGCCCACCGTTCAGAGATGGTTATTTCTTATTTTACTACCCAGATCTAACAGTTGATGAACCACAGATTATATTCGATAGAGCTGATGAGCTTGTTTCCATGTTGTTGTTACAGAATAAAATAACTAGACGTGGGGCATACTATGATGCGGGGGGTAGAACATTTCAAGGTAGGGAAGAACTGGAAAAAGAAGTACGAGATAATGACGATTTTTTCAAAGAGTTAAATGCTTTATGGAAAGAAAATAAATGAAATACGAATACCATGAAATAGCTAATATATTTCCAATGATGTCAACCGAAGAAAGATTAGAATTAAAGTCGGGCATAGAAACCGATGGGTACGAGGAATCACATGCAGTGTGGCTATATCAAGGAAAGATACTAGACGGAAGAAACAGATACGAAATATGTAATGAACTGGGAATAGATATGCCATTCAAAGAATATGTCGGTAAAGACCCTGTTGGTTTTGTAGTACAAGAAAACATTCACAGACGACAATTAGATGCCAGCCAAAAAGCAGCCGTGGGCGTTGAGATAAAAAGAATGTGGCAAAAATACAACACGCAAGGTAACAGAAAAGATCTAACTGGTGGCACCAGTTCCACCAGTTCTGGAAAAAATCGTGATATTGCTGGTAAAGCAACTGGCGTTTCTGGTAGGTATATTGATATGGCTGAAAAGGTTGCAGAAGAAAACCCAGAAATGTTTGAACAGGTAAAAGCGGGTAATGTAAATGTTAAACAGGCATATAAAGATGTGCAAAAGAAAATAAAGAAAGCCCGTGTAGAGAAAGAGTCGAACGGTCAAATGACTGACACAAAGAGATTTGAAGCACTAGACTGGACATTACCTGTATACAATATGTGGTCTTACCCAGATAGGGACAAGAGATTTGGTCAGCAACACTTTGGAAATATACCACCACAGGTAGTTGCCAATCTTCTTTATCTTTATACTAACGAGGGCGACCTAGTATTAGACCCATTTGTGGGGGGTGGTATGACAATAGATGTATGTAAGTATTTCGATAGAGATTGTGAGGGGTTTGACCTAGTACCTACCAGAGATGACATTAAACAACACGATATTAGTACTGGACTGCCAGAGATATCAAAGAATGCTAAGTTGATATTTCTTGACCCACCATATTGGAAACAAGCAAAGAAAAAGTATTCGAACGAAGACACTGATTTATCAAACATGTCTTTAGAAGACTTCTATGAAAAAATAGAAAGTCTGTTTATAGAATGTAAGAAAATGTCTGGTTCAGAAAAAAGGTACTTAGCTCTTATTATTGGTATGACCAAAGACAACGGTATATGGGTTGACCATGCGTTTGATATAGCCAATATAGCCGCTAAATACTTCAACTTTGTAAACAGAGTAATTGTTCCGTATTCCACACAGGTTCACGGAGGCGCATTTGTAGCTAAGGCACAAAAAAATAAAGATTTACTATATTTATTTAGAGATCTATTAGTATATGAATTTTGATGATAGAAACAGAATAACAAAGATAGCCGAGGCCGCTGTAAATAGAAAGCTTACAAATAAAGGGTGGCTTGTGTCTGTATCACAACTAAGAGATGGGTTCAGCGATAGCCACAACAATGCATTGGCGGGGTTATTTGACCGCATGAGCTTGTTTATAAGACATTTCCCAGACCATGTTGCCACAAAGAACGAAACCATACTAGTGCAAACCAAAAGGGCGGGACACATAGATCCAAAAACCAACGCACCGTATGAAAAGTTTGTTATGGAAAAAGATTGTGCTGATATGTTTACTTTCTATCCGTTTCCACAGAGCATACTGGTAGTCTATTGGATAGAAGAAACAAACACGTTTCTAGCAGCGTTTGCAGATGATGTAATAAGAATGATAATGAATCAATCTGCTATACCAGCTAGTGGGCGGGGCAGCACTACTAGCTTTTATTTGTTAAGAAGAGATGATTTTGATGATTTAGATAGTTTATTAAATAAAATTGAAAGGAGATTTTATGAAAAGTCTTAATAAAATTACGTTAATAGGGAATACAACAAATGTACCAGAGTTGAAACACATATCACAAGGTACAGCTGTTTGCAATTTCTCTGTAGCTACAAACAGAGAGTGGAAAGATGCTTCTGGTCAGAAAGTAGATGAAGCAACATTTCATAGAGTGGTTGCATGGGGAAAGCTCGGCGAGGTTATAGCACAGTATCTTGGAAAAGGTAGCAAGGTTTATATTGAGGGAAGAATATCAAATAGATCTTGGACAGATACGCAAGGAGTCAAAAAATATATGACAGAGGTAGTTGCAGAAGAAGTAATATTTCTAGATAATAAAGGTGGCAATGTTACACAAGACGCACCGCCCGAACCAGAACCAGTATCAGAACCAAAACCAACAGATGAAGAAGAAGTAAACATTGATGACATCTTAGGGCTTGATTCTTTTGACGGTAATTTACCATAAATTGATTAATACAATAAAATTAAAATAAAAGGCGGTGAGTTTATATGAATTACAAAAAGTGGTCGAAGTTAAAATTTTGGATAGTTATAGCAATCATGTTCTTTTTAGGTATGATTGTTGCACCAAAGAATCCGATTAAGGAAGTGATCAAAGAGGTTACAGTAGATAAAATAGTTATAAAGGAAGTTCCAACAGATAAAATAGTCACAAAGGAAGTGGTCAAAGAAGTTCCAGCGCAATGTGATTATTCTGTATGGGAAACTCTAAAATCTACAGACGATATAGGATTTAATTATTTTTCCGATTTCGCAAATTTATGTTCGAGAGGGTTTTACGCAGCCTCAGAACTTGATATTGATGAAATGGACCAAGTATCAGGGGAGATAGAAGATCTTACTGTTAAGATAAGTTCTTTGGCTGAGATTAGGCAATCATTATTAATTAAGTTAGGGTATTAGTAAGGAGGTGTTGAATAATGTTTTTAGCAGATGGAAAAGGTGTCGGCATGACACCAATGCATATACCAGTCCCCGAACAACCAGCAGTAGATGTGGTTGCGGAACCAAGTACAACTCCAGTATTGCAAGAGTTGGTTGAAGCCCAGCCAGTACAAGAAAGTAGTGCTGGTGTAAATGCCAGAACTAACGGCTTCATCGGATCATTTTGGTTTTGGGGAATCGTAGCAACAATAGGTTTAGCACTTATAGCACGTATCTTTAAGAAGAAGTAATATGAAGAAATGGCAGAAAAAAGAAAAAAAGGACAGCGTGCTGTTCGGCGGGCACACTATGCCGAGGAGTGGTGGTTTATGGTTTATGCCAGGGGATGTTAGAACAGAGGAATTCCTGATAGACTGTAAAACAACGGATAAACAAAGTTTCTCAGTCACATCTAAGATGTGGGGGAAGATATACTCCGAGGCATTGAAGTGCAGAAAGTTACCATGCCTATCTGTCCAATTAGGTGACGGAACAGAAGTAGTAGTGTTGGACAAGAATGACTTCTCAGCGTTTTTTAAGGAAAAATAATATGCAAATACTAGATAGTAAAAACTTCGATAGCACATTAAAATCTGTCATTACACCAATTGTATTATATTTTTACGCAGTCGGGTGCGGCCCTTGTAGGGCTGTATCCCCTATTATGGATATAATATCAAACGATTATGGATCGGCACTAAATGTATTCAAAGTTAATGTAGATACAGGATTAGATATTGCAACTAAGTACGATATAATGAGTATACCAACACTGATATTCATGGATAAGAATAAGAACATATTAAAAACTACCGCTGGTTTTAATAGATTTAGCGGTGAAGAAGATATAATACGTAATATCGAAACAATAATGGTATGATAATTAAGTTATTTATATAAAAGGAGGATGAGTTACCATTAAATTTTATCAATATGATGACATTAAAAAGTTAAATCAAGCTCTTGGAAGCTTCGCTAATAACGGAATACAGGTTAACAAAGTTGACCTAGCAACTGTCGAAGGTAAAATTCACTATTTTGTTCTTGCAGAACCCATTGAAGTTAGTCCAAAAACTCCAAAGGTTGAAAGCAAAACAGAGGATGTTGCTAAGAAATTAATCAAAAAGAAGAAAGGGGATAAGGCTACAAAATAATATGAAGAAAATAAGATTTGCAGAATGTAAAAAATGTGGAACTCTCCACTATATAGTTGATGATAAAGTTGCTAAAAATCTAGAGGAGCAGAGCGCATTATATCTAGAATTTTCTAATAGAAGTTTTAAAACATGTGCTAACTGCGGATCGAGTGATTATATACACGAGATAACAGAAGACGATGCAAACGAATATTCTAGTGGCGATAGTCTGCCTCCTATTTTGCTTAGCGATAAGTAAAGTAATTGATTAATTATTACATTGTTTGTTACACTGGTTTCAGAGGTTTATATGGAAAGTTACTGTAGTCTGGCCTAACAGTCCTCTTTGCTAAAGAGTGAGCCAGAGATGGCACACAGGTTCGAATCCTGTACTTTCCGCCAACAGGGTATAGCTCAGTTGGTAGAGTGTACGCTTTGGAAGCGTGAGGTCGTTGGTTCGAGCCCAACTACCCTGACCAAGCCATATTGGCCCTTACCATGAAAGTGCGTCCAATGGGTCTATTTAGACTCGTAAGATAGGGATTAAGGCGGTAACCTAAACTGCAAAGCATGGTTACGCGCCTCAACATAGGAACAAGTATGAAGAGAACATCTACATGGAAACAATTAGAAAAAGATAGCGCCAAAGAATTAGGCGGAGAACGTGTATCACGTGGTGCAAACTTTGGAATAGGTGATGTGGACGTAACAATAGAAGATTTCCCCTCATTCAAAGTAGATACAAAAAGATACAAAAAATTCAGCGTGTATTCCCTATATGAGTCGGTTAAAAAGAAATATTGTAAATCTTCTGATGATAATGCCATACTAATACTCAGACAATCAGGCAAACATACAAAACTGGCTGTTATAGATCTAGACCTGCTTATAAAATTTATGGACTTTGTTAGAGAGAAAGGTGCTCAAAATGAATTTAACTGATTTGAAAATTGAAATGATAGATGTAAATAAACTATCTAAATCGGCTTATAACCCCAGGGTGATAGACAATATAGAATTTGAGGCGCTAAAGAAGTCGTTATCAGAGTTCGGTTTTGTAGAACCAATTATAGTTAATACTAGAGAACACGAATCGTTTGATGCAGACGAAAAGGAATGGACTATAGTAGGTGGACACCAAAGATACGAGGCTGCAAGGGCACTTAAGATGAAACAAGTACCTGTGGTATTCGTAAACTTAACCAAAGAGAAAGAAAAGATATTAAACCTAGCACTAAATAAGATCAGCGGTGATTGGGACAATGACAAGTTAGCTGAAGTATTATTTGGTCTGACACAGGAAGATAAAATACCAGAATCAGACCTATTAGGTTTCTCTCACGAGGAAATAAGCGCAATACTAGATACAGTTATGAACGTTGGGGATGAAGATGCGGAAGATTTCGATCTTGATGGTGGATTAGATAAAGCAAAAGATACTAACGTTAAACTGGGGGATATGTACCAAATAAGTAGACACAAGATAATGTGTGGGGATGCTACCAGCAAAGAAGATTTAGAAAAGTTAATGGGCGATGAACCAGCAAACTTGGTATTTACAGACCCACCATTTAACGTTGAACTAGATTACAACGCATACGCCGACAACAAATCAACAGAGGATTACCTAACTTTTTGTAAGGCATTTATGCTCAATATAGACAACGTTACTAAACCAAGCACATGCATTTACATTATGAGCGGCGACAAATATTTATTAGACATAGGTTTATTGTTTAGGGAAATATTCAGGTTCAGTCAGATATTATTTTGGGTAAAGGAAAACCCTACCCTAGGTAACAGCGATTATCAGTATAACTATGAATCCATTTTATATGGTTGGAAGAAAGGTGGTACGCATAAGTTCCACGGGGGTGCAGTAGTACCAGCAGCCAACTATGTTAGGCGTGACTCGGGTGATGACAAAGTGGCACATCCAGCGCAACGTCCTATAAAACTTGTAAATGACTACATCAAGAACTCCAGCACACAGGGCGATTTAGTACTAGATGTATTCGGCGGTTCTGGAACAACAATGGCATCATCTCATGTATGTAACAGGAAATGCTATATGATGGAATTAGATCCACAATACGTACAGGTCATAATAGATAGAATGGAAAAGTTAACTGGTCAAAAAGCTGTTAAACTATAGTCATGAATAATGATGAATTTGCTGGATTAATACCAGACCCACAGAGTCTGGAACTATCGTCACCCAATATAAATGCAACTGATGATGTTAATAGAATAGCATTACGCAGATCAAAAATACGTGAATTAATGCGTATGGGATATGAGGCCCATCAAATAGTTTTAGTGCTACAAAAGGGTATAAAAATAAGCTCTGATGACAAAATAGAAGTACCTGTATCTGAATGGATAGTAAAAAACGATATGGATTACATCAGACAGGATGATGTAACAACAGACATTGATTTGCCAGCTAAAAGAGCCGAGGCTATAGACAAACTAAAATTCTTATACAATCAGGCTGTAAGAGAGTATATGCAAGCCAAGGGGGCAGTAAAGAATAGCTTTTTGAATACCGCACTAAATATACTGGGTAAGATGACCGAATTAGAGGGAATAAATAAACCAGAAATGTTAGATTTAAGCAACACGGTTACTATAGAAACAAAACTTACAAAGGTATCGGCTGAAATTCAGTCGTTAGGAGAGGAGGATAAACATGTACTTGTCTCAGCAATTCGTCAAATTCTTGGAAAACGCAACCAAGGACCAATTGGAAACGATAGAATTCTTAGCAAGCCACCCGAGCTACCAGCACAAACCAGTGACGATGAAGGAGTTTCTGGAAAGTAGCGATTTTGTTCTGGAACAGGATGCCCCAAGGCCTTTCAATAAACAACTCTTAATAGATATATTTGATAGCGGTACTACGTTTGAAGAATTTGAAAATCTAGGTAAATATGAAGAGGCTTTATATATAGCTGGTATCGGGTGTCATAAAAAAGGAACTGAATTACTTATGTTTTCAGGCGACATTAAAAAGGTTGAAGATGTAGTTGTGGGGAACTTATTAATGGGACCAGATTCAAAACCCCGTAAAGTACTTTCCCTAAAAAGAGGAAAACAGAAAATGTACCAAATTACTCCCGTTAAAGGAGATTCTTTCGTAGTTAATGAAAATCATATCCTTTCCCTTAAAAGAACAAATAAAGGAGTTATTGCTAAAAATGGCAGGCGAGATGTAAAAGCAAATACAATTATTAATATTTCTGTTAAGGAGTATTTATCACTTTCTAAAAAGATGAAAGGTATTTTAAAGTTATGGAGAACATACATTAATTTTGAGCCGATAAAAGTTTCTATAGACCCTTACTTTTTAGGACTTTGGTTAGGTGATGGTAATAATCATAATATAGGGGTTGCTACAAAAGATTTAGAAATTAAAAACTACGTTTATGAAGTAGCTAAAGAAAATAAATTAGAAATTAATATAAATCAAAATAAAGACAAAACGTGTCCTACCTATATTATAACTACAAGAACAAAGATGGGCAGTAAAGATAGAAATACCCTACTTAATAAGTTTAAAGGATATAATTTAATAAAAAACAAACACATTCCTAAAGATTATAAAACAAACTCACGGGAGGTAAGATTAAATTTATTGGCAGGTTTAATTGACTCTGATGGTTATCAATATAATAACTGTGTAGATTTTTCTAATAAAAATGAAACATTATGCAAAGATGTCCTTTATTTATGCCGATCCCTTGGTTTTGCTGCATATATTAAAGAAAGATATACAAGTTGTAATGGAAAATCATTTAAATCATTTAGAGTTTCTATATCTGGTAATTTAAGCCTGATACCAAATAAATTAGCTCGAAAAAAATGTACTACTAGAAAACAAGTTAAAAATGTTCTTTACACAGGATTTAAAGTCGAAGAAAAAGAAGAAGATATCTTTTACGGGTTTGAAATTGATAAAAATAATTTATATTTAATGGGCGATTTTACCGTTACACACAATAGTGGAAAATCCTATGTTTCGTCAATGGCTATTGTATACATAGTATACAGACTGCTGTGTTTGAAAAACCCACAAGAGTATTTCAATATGGCAAAGGGTACGAAAATAGCTTTTATAAACATATCCAAATCGTTCAGCCAAGCAAAAGATATTGTATTTGGTGAAATAAAAAACAGGCTGGATAATAACAAATGGTTTCAAACTTTCTACCCACCAGACCCACGTATCAAATCTAAAATTAGAATGCCTAAGAACCTATACATTCTTCCTGTAGGATCTAACGAAGAGGCACCGTTAGGATATAACATATTTGGTGCTGTTATTGACGAAGCCTCGTTCCACACACTAACAAAAGACAAAGACTATGCAGAAGAATCATATAACCAAATAAAGAAACGTATACGATCTAGGTTCTTTTCAAAAGGTAAACTATTTATTATTACATCCCCCAGATATGTGTATGACTTTGCGGAAAAGAAGTTCGAGGAATCAGAAACTAACGATAAGATATACAGGAAAAGAGCACCTCTGTGGGAAGCTATGCCAGCGGAAATGTTCTGTGGTCAGAAGTTCGACCTGGGTGACTATTTAACCGCAATGGCAGGAACAATGATACCGATAGAGTATGAGGATGAATTCAAACAAAACCCAGAACGTGCAATGCGTGACTACGGGGCACAACCATCTATGGCTATACAAGGTTTATTCAATAACCCAGAAACTATTACTAATGCTGCCAATTACGATAGAAGACACCCAATAGATCTAAAAACTGGTGATTTTGCTGAATGGTTTTTCAATAAAAAAAGTGAGTCTGGTTATGACAATGATAAAAGATTTATACACATTGACTTGGGTTTGAATAAAAAGGGTAAAGGTGACGCAGCTGGATTTGCAATGGGTAAG
>Ga0207997_1002207_pt1 | contig 9946 bp, 7 predicted proteins | sample AntAceMetag02UKN_FD_184777 | JGI IMG/M metagenome (GOLD analysis project Ga0207997, IMG submission 184777) | Saline lake microbial communities from Ace Lake, Antarctica - Antarctic Ace Lake Metagenome 02UKN (SPAdes) (version 2) | ecosystem: Environmental > Aquatic > Non-marine Saline and Alkaline...
AAAAGATTATGAAAGAAATAACAACAGTAAGTATCTGCTTCTATCTTACTGATTACAAGGTTACATAATTGAGTTGTGTAAACAATGGTTAATATTCTTCTACAGTAGTTACAACCCACGTTTCAATAACCTCTTTTCTTACCAAAAATTAAGAATTATCACCTTTTATTTAATCAAAATTTGTTGAAATGATAATTACACCCCATGTTTCAACACCACATATAAATGTGTTTTATGGAAATAAAAATAATTAAATATTAGTTCTTATCGAAACCCACTAACCCCCCCCACTCTTCATTGAAAATTCTGGGGGAGAATAGGTAAAAAAAAATAACTTTTTTTAACAAAATTTCTATATAGAAGTAAACACACCCCCCTTTGATTTCGATGAAGAAAAAAAACGTCTAATTCGACCTTTTTTTCTATATTGTAATAATATATATAATATATAGGTTATATAATATAATATAATAAAATAGTAAAATAAGTATTCGTATAATTAAAGAGATGAAAAGTTACCTAGACTTGCTTTGAAATATTCAATGAAGGGAGGGGGGGGTTAGTAGACTTCCATGAAAAAACATGATTTTCCCAAAAACAACATCTGGAAATAATTAAGAACAAATACTTCCTTACTTGGAAGTTAAAAATAATATTATTTCTTCTTTATTGAAATCAAACCGAAAGTTATATATACTTGAACAACAAATACAAGAATATAAAAAGGTGATAACTTTGGAAAACACAAATATTTTAATAAAAGACGACACAAAAAAGAAATTTTTAGATTATTCTCAAAACGTATTTCAAATCGATGAACTAATATATGAAAAAAAAGAATCCATCAAATTAATACGAGAAGAACTAAATCCCCTAGGATTACCAACACACAACCTATATGTTTTCGGGCTCCGAGGTAGCGGAAAAAGCACTCTTATTAGAAGAGAAGTATTAAAAGTAGAAGGACCAAAAATAGTAGCATATGTTAATTGTAAATTACACGCAGTTGCAAGAAAAGTATATGAGGTTGTTGTTTGGCAATTTCAAAATAAAGAACCAAGATTCTTTATAGAAAACGCTGATGAAATAAATAAAAGAAAACTTGAAGGATATGATTTAATGAGATTCTTCATAACAAAAATTGGGAAACCCGTATTCTTAATAATAGACGAGTTCGAAAACATAGTATTAAAAGCAGATATAGCAAGTAAAAACTTTAGTTATAAATTAATAAGGTTGGCAGAAGAAATTGATGACACAAATTACCAATATACACTAATATTTTTAACAAATAAGATGGGATTAAGAAGACAATTAGCTGATGATGTTAGGGGAGCAACAAATCCTATGATATTATTACCTGCTTATGATGCACCCGACATAGTTAACATTCTACAAAAAAGAAGAGATTATTGTTTAAAACCTGATGTTGTTGATGATTACAGCATAAGATTAATAGCAAAACTTGTTGTTAATGAATATGATAGGGATGCAAGACAAGCAATAATGATATTATACAAAGCTGTAAGAATAGCATTTAATAAAGGATTAAACAAGATAACTCACGAAATAATTTCTGAAGCTCACGAAAGAATGAAAGAAGACGAATTAGATAGACAACTATCAGCATTAGAACTCCACAGCAGAATATTATTAGCTTCAATAATAAAATTAATAGAAGAACAAAATGGTATTACCGAATTCATATTTTCAAATGCTATAATAAAATATGCTGAGTTCTGTGATAAACATAAAATAGAAAAAGTTTCTGACAGACAATTAATGAATTATTTATATGATCATTTCACAGCATATGATTTAGTAGCTACAACCCCCTCAAAGGAAGGAAAACACAAAATTTTTGTTTTCAAATCAGATGTTAATATGATAAAAGAAAAGATAACGCCACACATTCCAAAAGGAGAAGGGGAAACTAAAAGAGGAGAAAAATAATGGATTTAACACAATCAATAGATAAAGCATTACAATATTTGATTACTATAGAAGAAAAGATTATGTTCTCTTGTATGAAAGAAAAAAGTTTAGAAATAGATTTCTTTGATCTGGCAAGTTATCATCCAGACCTTACAGAACAAATAATGGAAGAATATGATGAAGGAATGAGAATACTAAACTTATCTCTAGAAACATATTGTTCAAACAATGATTTAAAAAAACCTTATATAAGATTATTTAATATTTCTGAAAGCAGAAGAGTATTATTAGGAAACATTAGAAGTGAAGATATTGGAAAATTAATATTCACTGATGGAAAAATTAGACATAAAGGAGAAGTAAAACCTAGAATAACAAGAATTAAAGTAGAATGCCCTGCTTGCGTTCCTAAAGGAACTTTGGTACATACACCTTCAGGTTTAACTCCTATAGAATTAGTTTCAAAGATTAGTTGTGTAGATTATAATATGAATCTTCGTTCTGTAATTCCTACAGTAATTAATGTTGGAGAAAAAGAGGTGTGGATTATTAATGATGATGTTGAATGTTCTGGGAATCATCAATGGTTTGTTTATAGAAATGGAATAACCAAGGTTGTTCAAACGAAAGATTTAAATATAGGTGATGAGTTATATATTATTAATGATAAACAAATGTGTTATTTGCAAAATCCCCCTTCCATCGTTCTACATAACAAACAAAGGAAAGAAGAAGGATTGGACAAGAAAAACATGTTCAACAAAATGCAAAGGAGCTCTATCAACTCAAATTCAACAAGGATACGAGAGAGTAAAACTAGACAACCAAAAAATAAAAGAATATTATCTTATAGAGAAAAAGTCTTTAATCCAAATAGCAAAAATACTAAACACAAATCCCAAACTAATAAAAAGGAGATTAATCAAGTTGAGGATTCCTTTAAGAAGCGTAAGCGAACAAGTGAAAATAAGTATAATGAACAGTTCGAAACCACATCACAAATTTCTAAAACTACAAGCAAATCCCTCATACAAGCATGGAAAACAATGTGGAGAGAGAGAATATCGGAAGAAAGGGAAAACTCTCCAGAGATGTGTGAAATGCGGGACAAATCAAAAACTATTAGTTCATCATATAAACCATATTCATACAGACAACAGAATAAAAAATTTGATGATTATGTGCAAATCATGTCATATAAGCTTACATCAATTAGGAATACCCAAGAAAAAAAAGAAATGTATGATTTAATAGTTCCTAATTATAATAATTTTATTCTGGAAAACAATTTAATAACTCACAACTGTGGTAATGTATTGAATATTTTACAAACAACTGAAGATTTAAAAATAGCTTCAAGGTGTAGTTGCGGAAGAAAAGGACCTATGAGAATAATTAATAAAGAATATGTTGATACTCAATATCTTAGTGTTCAAGAAAATTTTAAAGACTTACAAGCAGGAGAACAACCAAGATATAAAACAATATTATTAACAGGGAAAGATTTAACAAATCCTTTAAAGGAAAGAAAATATTTACCTGGAAACACCATAAGGGTTATAGGAGTTATTAAAGAAATACAAAAAAAGAATCATAAAGGAACTATAAGCACAACATCAGATTTAATAATTGAAGCGAACAACATAATAAATTTAGAACAAGAAATGGGGGATATAAATATAAGTAGTGAAGAAGAAGAAAAAATATTAGAAGTGAGTAAAGACCCAAAAATTTATGATTATATTTATGAAGCTATAGCCCCCGGAATAATGGGTTGTGATGTAGCAAAAAGAGCATTAATATTATTTATGTTTAATGGAAGCAAAAATAAAGATTCAAGTGTAAGAACAGACACCCACCTATTATTCATAGGTGATCCTGCTACTGGGAAAAGCCAATTACTTAATAGTGCTAATGAAATACATCCTAGAAGTTGTTATTTATCAGGACCCAATGTTTCAGCTGCAGGTATAACAGCGACAGTTACCAAAGATGAAAAATTTGGATGGATACTTGAAGGAGGACCTCTTACCATTTATAATAATGGAGTTGTAATAATTGATGAGTTTGAGAAAGCAGACATTGCTGCTCAAAATGCTTTACACGTTCCATTAGAACAACAAAAAGTGATAGTTGCAAAAGCAAATATATCAACTGAGTTAGTTGCTGAAACACAATTATTGTGTGCTGCTAACCCTGTTGATGGAAGATTTTATCTTGATAAAGATATAAAATCTCAAATAAATCTTCCAGATACATTATTTAGTGTTGATTATTCTGAGCCTTTATTAATAAAGAAAGATGGAAAGATAGAATTAGTTAAGATAGGAGAATTTATTGATAAATATTATGTTAGTGAAAAAGACGAGACTCCTCTTGTGATAAATGATGATGTCAAAGTGGTTTCTATGAATCCTCAAAATTTTAAGATGGAGTGGAAACCTATAAAATATGTTTTTAGACATTCATTAAATGACGGTTTAAAAGAATTAGTTTTAGAAACTGGTAGGAGAGTAAAAATAACTGAGGGTCATTCAATTTATGTTTGGAAACACGGTGAGATAAAACATATTCCGACAAAAGAAATAACAACTGGGGATTATGTGATAATACCAAAAACCTTACCTATTACGAGCGAACATCCTAAAGAAATAAATTTAGTAACTGAACTCTTAAAACTCCCTGAGAAAGAAACAAAAACCATCTATTTACATAATGTTCCTAGAGAAGCAATGATTAGGATGGGAATAAAAAATCCTTCTTGGAAAAATCGTAGAATGCTCCCTTTTTCTTATTCAAAACTTTTAAATGAACAAGAATTAAAAACTTGTGTGTTAAAATCACGAGGAGGGGTAAAAAACCCCATCCCTATAATTATTCCTTTAAATGGAGAGCTATCTAGATTATTAGGTTATTATGTTGCTGAGGGAAGTCTTTTTGTTTCTACAAGTTCATCGCATTTAATATCCTTAGCTTTTCATAGAAAGGAAACACATTTGCATGATGATATTAAAAGAATTTGTAAAAACTTATTTAATCATGATGTCAGTATTGTAAAAGATAGTAGAAATGGGATGAAAGTAAATATTGCTAATAAAATAGTTTATTTATTATTTAGCAAAATCTTAAAATTAACAAGGGGGTCTCATAATAAAAGAATCCCTGAGATAATATTCAATTTATCAAAAGACAATCAGAAGGAATTTTTGAGGGCTTATCATGATGGAGATTATTGTACCACAGTCAGCAAATATTTGATGTCTGATCTTCAATATTTATTATTAATGAATGATATGATGACTGCATCATCGACAGTGGATCCTTACGAGGTGGTTTTTCCTGATGGGCATATAGGAAGATCTGGTATTTCCTACAGATTGAATGATGCTGATCGTATAATCAGAAGTATGAAAGGAATTAAAAAGTATTCTTATATTCCTTTAAACCCTATTAAAGAAACATTAATATCTATTTCCCAATTAGGTTGTAAGGGTAATTATGCAGGTAAGAAGAAATCCTCTAAATATATTACTGGAGATGCTTTCTGGAAGAAAATATTTAGACCTGATGTTAAGAGAAGACTAAAAGTCTTAACTCTTTTGAGAGAACCTATGAATGTGACGTGTTTTTGTGAGTTGTGTGGAATTGGAAAGAAAGATAAAAATTATTTGAGTAGAAGAGAGTATAAGAGGCAGTATTTGGAACGGTTATTCAAAAAAGGGTTGGTGAGCAGAAAATTAATAAAGAATGCATATTATTATTCTACTTCAGAAAGAGGATTTGAAGCTATTAAAAAAATAAATGTTGTTAAAAAGTTGCTTATTGGTGATTTGGCGTTTGTAAAAGTTAAAGAAATTAATGATGTTAACCCATCAAACAAATATGTTTATGACGTATCAGTTGAGACTAATGAAAATTTTGTTGCAGGAATTGGAGGAATATTATGTCATAACTCTCGTTTTGACTTGGTGATTCCTTTTGTTGATAAACCTTCTGAACACTCAAATAAATTACCTGGTTCAATAATTACTAAGTTTGAGTTGGCTAGTAAGGGTAAGGTAAGATCTTTGCTTCTTGATGAAAATAATCCTTTTAGTAACACTGATTTTTTAAGAAAATATCTTCTTTATGTTATAAGAACTTCTACTCCTTTAATTACTAGAAGTAAGGTATCTGATCTTGAAAAATTTTATAATGACTTAAAAAAGATGGAGTTAAATGTTAATCATAGGATAATAAATCTTAGGCAAATGGATGCTTTAGTAAGATTAAGTATGGCTCATGCTAAGATTACTATGAAGCAATTCGTTACAAAAACGGATACTGATTTTGTCATAAAATTATTTAAAGATAATTGGAAGCTTTATGGTTATGATGTTGATGCAGGGGCTCCTCCAGATATTCAAGCTATAAGCGAAGGGGGTATAAGTTATTCTGCTCATGAGAAAAAAGATATATTATTGGATACTCTTGATTTGGCGATGAAGATTAATAATACTAAAACCATTATTAAGAGTTTGATTAAGGAGTTATTGTTAGATTCTGAAATTTTTAGTTCAGAAAGAGAATTTGATACATTATTTGATAAGTTAGTATCTAGAGGAGATATTTATAGACCTAAGACTCTTAAGATAGATGACATTATTGAAGAATTAGTGGGGGTGATATGAATGTTAGATGGTCCTATAAGCACTGTTTTAAAAATTATTATTAAACGTCTTGGCGAAACTAAGAAAGTTACTAATGAAGTTGGAGAAGAATATGAGTTTGCTATAGCAGGGGTTGAAGATACTAAGACTGGAGAAGAGATGAAGATGATTATTAGTCTTCGAGCATTTGCTGAATTACAAGAGGGTGATTTGGTTTATCTTAAACATTTTTTTGCTAAACCTGATAAGTATGAGGATGATAAGATTGTTTTAACTAAAGGCAAGCATGGTCAGTTAATAACCTTGCCAAAAAGGAGGTAAATTAGAATGGTTAAGGTTGTTGTAGCAAGATGTGATTATCCTGGTTGTGATGAGATAGTTCATGAGTGGGTTTGGAAATTAGGAGATAATATGGAAGGAAAGGATTTTTGTGAAAATCATAGGAGTTGATGAGGTATGGGTTTTTTTGAAAACATGGGTTTTTTTGGAAATAAAGAAAAAAAAGAATTAGAAATTAAAGAAGAAACAGAAGAAGAAACAAAAGAGGAGGAGCAAGTATTAATTTGTCCTTACTGTGAAGAAGAATTAAAAACAGGAGATGAGTATTTAAGCGTTTCTGATGGAAACGCTCAAACTCTTAAGAAGCTTGAAGTAACAGAAAGAAGTCTAAAGAATGGGAGTAAGTTCATTGTTGATAGCAAACAAGGAATAAGCACTATAATAACTGATGTTGCAGGAGTAACTCCCATACCTGTTAAGGAGAACAAATGAATAAAAAAGGATCAAGAGTGTTTATTGGATTAGGAATAATAATTTTTTTATTATTTCTCTCCTTGGGGTTATTCATGAATGCTAAGCAATTAAAGCTTGAAAAGTATTGTGCTGAAAACCCTGAAGATAACAAGACTTGCACTTGCTTAGATTATGGAATGGTAGAAAAGGTTTACTCTGAAAAGTTAACTCATATTTGCATTTCAAGTGTTAACCTTACTCAGAATGATGTGAACGAAGGAATATTAACTCCTGTTCCTGCAGATAGATTATTAAAAGCAGAATTTTCTCATGATAATTATAGACCTGTTCCTTTTGAAAAAATTAATAATGATAGTGTTTGTTTTGATTTCGGAGCAGAATATTATTCTGTTAGTATTAAGGGAATAGAATATTTTCATGATAAAGAAATGTTTTATAATATTACAGGAGAATGCATAAAAGCAAAAAACAAGTAACATTCAAATATTTATGAGGTAAAATAAGATGAAAAAAATAATTTTGATATTAATAATTTTATCAACCATGTTTATGATTGGTTGTAGTAATGAATATAGTTCTTTCATGAATGATTGTTTAACAAATAAAAGAGCTGAAAAAGAGAATACAAAAGAGGTTAAAAATGACAAAAGACATTAATTATGCCTTAGTTGAAGAAACAAGACCTCCAATTTACACAGCTATGAAATATTGGGGGAAAAAACCACACAATATTTGGCGAAAATATATTGAAAATTATACTTCTGAAAAAGGGATATATTTAGATCCATTTTCGGGGAGTGCTATAAGTGCTTTTGAAGCTGTTAAAGCAGGTAGAAAAGCAATTGCTTTTGATTTAAATCCTTTGACATCTTTTATTATTGAAGTTATTTCTTCTAACTTTGAAAAAGATAATTTTGAAAAGAAAGTTAAACAGATTGTATCTAAAATTAATAATGATAAAGTATATCAAAAATATTTTTTAACTAATTGTAGAAAATGTGGAAGTAAAAAAGCGATTGCTCAAAATTATAAGTGGGATTCTGGAAAGCTTTATGAGGTCGGAATTATTTGTGAGTCTTGTACTTCAAATTCAAAGAATAAAAAACAAATAAGATATACTACTAAACCAACTAAAGAGGAAGAAAATACTGCGTATGACTTAAATAATATTAAAATTGATTCTTGGTTTCCCAAAACAAAATTTCCCAAATCAGAATCATTTTCTGGTAGTTTTAAAGTTGCTATTGGGGGAAGTAATTTTTCAGATTTATGGACAAAAAGAAATCTTTATGTTTTATCTAAAATATTTGATTTAATTTTAAAAGAAGAAGATGAAATCCTTAAAAAACAATTATTATATGGGTTTATTCAGACAATTCATTTATGCACAAAAATGAGTGTTCCAAGAACATCAAGAGGGAATAGACCATTTTCAACTAGTTGGGGCAGATCTGCCTATATTTGTGCAAAGCGACAAATGGAAATGAATCCCTTATTTGTATTTAGGGGTAGTTGTATTGGAAAACAATCGGTTGAAAGTTCATTAAAGGATGTTCAAAAATATTTAGGAAAAAAACCAAAATTACTTTATATTGATGAAAGAAATAAAAGTAATCGAAGTAAGAATTTTGATATAAAATATGGTGCAATAGATATTAATACAATAACTAGTTATTTAGATGATAACTCTATTGATTTTATTATGACTGATCCACCATATGGAGGTTTAGTTCAATATTTAGACCTTAGCTCTATTTGGTTAGTTTGGTTAGAAAAATATAATACCAGATACAAACCAAACTATAATGCAGAAATAACCATAAACAAAGAGACACAAGATATAAATCTTTATAAAATAAAATTTCAAAAAGCTCTTAAAAATTTGTTTGTAGTTTTAAAAGATGATGGAAAGATAGTGTTTACTTTTCATAATAAAAATATACAAATATGGAATGCTTTTTTAAATGCCATAGCACTTGCAGGTTTTAAAATTGAAAAAGTGATTCATCAACAAAATAGAAGAACTGGAGAGGCAAATGTAGCTAATTCATACGGAACTTCTGCAAGTGATTTTTATATAAGATGTATAAAATCGCCAATAACAAATTTGAAAACTGATAAAGAGGAATTTGAGCATTTTATTATTAACAAATCAATACAATTAATTGCTGAAAGAAATGAGCCTACTCCTTATCAAATTTTGTTCAATGGGTTGTTAGTTGAAATTTCTAGTGCTGGATTTGATTTAAAGGATTTTGATCAAAATATTAAAACAATTTTATCAAAACATATTGGAACAATATTTGAAATAACTGAAAATGAAAATATTAAAGCAGGTAATTTTTGGTGGTTTAAAAATCCTGAGACTTATATAAAATATCCTGATGTTCAATTAACTGAAAGAGTTGAAGAAACAATTATTAGATTATTAAGAAGAAAGGTTTCTGTAAAATTTGATGATGTTTTAGCAGAAATTTTTATAAAATTTCCAAATGGTTTAACTCCTGATGTCCGTTCAATTAACTATATATTAAAAAAATATGCTATACAATCTGGAGGAAAATGGATATATAAAGGTGGAGAAATAGAAAAACAATTTACAAAACATA
>Ga0207997_1002213_pt1 | contig 9926 bp, 20 predicted proteins | sample AntAceMetag02UKN_FD_184777 | JGI IMG/M metagenome (GOLD analysis project Ga0207997, IMG submission 184777) | Saline lake microbial communities from Ace Lake, Antarctica - Antarctic Ace Lake Metagenome 02UKN (SPAdes) (version 2) | ecosystem: Environmental > Aquatic > Non-marine Saline and Alkaline...
GGCTCAAGTATTCCATACCGCAAGTGAGGGTGTGATCCCGCAGGAACGTGACTAGCCTTTCCTCGTAGGCATCGCCCCAGGTGGAATAATCATAGCCCCAGTATTTCGCAAGCATGAACGCTTCACCACACTTCAGGCAGCGAATGTATAGTCTATCATTTGCCATTAGGCACTCCTTTTGAAGTAAGGACTCTTTATCATAAACACATGATAGACCAATTCATTTGCCATGTATGTACCAAGATAATCCGTGTTATCCAGTTCAACATGGTCTGCGCCTGTATAATATTGCACTATGAATAAAGTTCTTTTCTCCATCTTCTCCCAAACAATAGCCCAAAAGCAAGGTACACCATTCTGCATTTTTATATCTAATATCACGGCCCCCATAGGAATCTTAAACTCTTGAAAACCATGTAACGGTTTTATTTCATACTTCCAAATAGCGTTACTCATTAGTTGTATACCTCCAGCGGATAACGTCAATATCCCAGTCGGTGCCGTCCCGCAGCTTGCCATCCTCAAACGTGGTCACCCTGGTATCATCCCAGTTGAACAGGTACTCGATTTCAGATCCATTGAGTGGCTTTGTGCGGAAGCTGTTCCATTCAGGTGTGTAGGTCATTTTGGACTCCTTTCAATCTTGGTTATTCCTAAAATCCTACTTCGAGTTGTGCTATAAGAAGTGCCGAATATCTTAGCTATTTTGCTATATGAATGTCCGGCTTCTTTTAGCGCCTTCATTTTCATTATGTCATAATCTAATAAAAATACTCCTAGCCCCTCTGATATTTTGCGTCTAGTTTCCGCGGATCGGTGCCTGTCTTTCCAATAACCCGGGTGACCCATGTGAGCTTCGCTCATTTTTCTTTTTGTTTCCTCTGGAATGTGCTTACCATATTGATGATGATTCTCACCACTTTGTGCCTCGCTCATTTTCCGTTTTGTCTTTTCGGTATGCTTTCTCCCCAACATAGATCCAACACCATCTCTCGCAATGTTGTATTCATAATTAGGAGTAGCAAGTAATAGGTTTTCTAAACGCATATATTCTTGCGGCTCTGTATACACAAGGACTTTGAACTTAAAAGCACCTTTACCGTATTTATTCCATGCACTTTGTAAGTGCCGATTAGGGTGATGACCTTTGCGTAAATAAGATTTATGTACACCCCAACGGCGTTGAATGTTTACACTACTGCCAACATATTTTTTACCGTTGATCTTGTTGACTATCTCATAAACACCACCATAGATCATAGGCTCTCCTCTTCTGTCATTCTATCATCTCTTGAAATGCGCTCAGACCAAATCTTTACACCATCCCTGGGCGCAATTTGCCTAACCCTTTCACGGGATAGGTTATAGATATCTGCTATTTCCTGAAGCGTCATCAGTTTATTGTAGCGTAGATTTCTAATTTCATCGTCTCGGTTTACGGTTTCTGTATTCATGTATACATCTTACCACCAAACACTTGACAAGTCAAGTATAGTATGCTACTATTAGTGTAGTGAAGAAAACACCCTATATAATCTAAGGTAGGGACGCAGGAAATCTTGTATAATATAGTTAGAAATCAAGAGACAAAAGGAGAACACAGATGAACGTAATAAAAGCACTCTCAATCTTAAGGCACCAATCAGATAAGCACCCCAGCACTTTGACCTCAAGACAGTTGACGGTCAAATACAATAATCGCTTTGATTGCTCATGCAACTGGCACGAAGCCTCAAGCATTTTAGACCAGGCACATTCTGGTGGTCTTATTTCAGCAACCGGGATTGACTCATCTGGAATGACAATCTATAAGTGGTAGCATACCCCCCCCAGCCCCGCCGGTGGCATTGTAACCGGCAAGGAGAATGAAATGGATGCAAAGGAAATACGAGAAGCACGAGAAGCAGCATATCGGGCAAAGGAAGCCGATGAGCAGGAAGCTCATCGGAATAAAGTCATCAAAGAACAAAATGAGGAGATTGCCCGGGCAAAGGAAAATCGCAAACGTCAAGCCGAAGCATGTAAGGCACAAAAGGCGACAAAGTATAGTGATAGGAAAATTAGGCTTGTCATTGATGCTGGGGATGATGTTCTAAGAAAAAGATGGGATGCCAAAAGCACAAGCCCCGCCGCTGCTGGAGTTGTTGCCCAAGCCATGATCGCATATAACAACATGATTGACGAAAGGTGGAAACGATGACCAAGAAAGTAGTATTAGCGTTTGACGGTGATAAGCTGACTGTAGATCCAGACTTCTGCACACATGAGAAGGCCTACCTTTCATCAGACGAAGGAGATGGGGTATTATTATATTGCCCCCATTGCAAGTCCACGCTTGATGGGGACGGGAACATTGTCATCAGGGGTGATGAACCAATCCAATATTAGAAAAGGAGAAAACAGCATGACAAACGCATTATCAGTATACGAGAATTTTGACGGATTGCAGAAGGCAGCATCAGCACTTTATAAAAGTGGCTATTTCAAAGATGCCAAGAGTGAAGCGCAAGCGATGGTGAAAGTTATGGCCGGTGCTGAAATAGGAATCCAACCTTTCGCTAGTATGGCTGGAATAAATATCATCGAAGGCAAGCCAGCCTTCAGCGCGAACCTTATCGCTACCCTGGTTGATAATCACCCTGATTACGCATACCATGTATTGCAAGCGGATAATGAAGCCTGCGTTATTGAGTGGTTTCAGAACGGGAAAAAGGTTGGTGAAAGCTCATTCACTATGGCAGAAGCCCGCAAGATCAAACAATGGAGCGGTAAGAAAAAAGCCTTTATGCCATTGACAGACAAATTCAACTGGCAGAATTGGCCTTCAGAAATGTTATTCGCAAGGAATATAACACGGGGACAAAAGCGATTTGCAGCAGGCGTTTCTTCCGGCGCCCCTATTTACACCCCTGAGGAACTTGGCGCTGACACAGACGAGGACGGACATATCATTGACGTTACCCCTGTCGCCCCTCCCACCGCCAACGAAAAGATCATCGATGAATTGTACCCCCAGGATGCCGATAAGGACCCTGTTGAAAAAGCAATCAAGAAGGCAGATCCCGACCATGTTACCAAAACCATTGAGGACGAAGATGATATTATGACCGTTGACCGGGCGTGTGCGATGACTAATGCAGGTGGTGTGCGTTATGATGACCTTACCAGCACTGAGTTATCTCACAGAAGCGGCGGCATAAACACAGGATTAAGGAAACCCGACTTGACCCCCGAGAAGCGCAAGGAATATGAGGATAAGTTGCAAGCCATCAAGGTGATATTGCAGGCACGGAATGATGGCAGTATAACCTAAGTATTCCCAATCGGGATATACTATTCTCCTTTTGGAAAGCCCCTGGTCTAGTATCAGGGGCTAAAGGGAAAGGATAAGGAATGAACTACGGCGGAGTATACGAAATAGTAAATACAATAAACAGTAAACGCTATGTTGGCAGTAGTGTGAATTTGAAAAAGCGATGGGGGGAACATAAATCTGCGCTTCGGATGAATAAGCATTTTAATATTCACTTACAGAGAGCCTACAATAAATATAGGAAAGGTGCTTTTGAGTTCAGGGTGTTAGTGATTACAGAACCTAAGGAGGCTCTTCGCTTAGAGAATTTGCTGATTCCATGTGCTGATTATAATATAGCCAAAGATGCTGTTGCGTCAAGATTGGGAGTGGTGGGAGAATTTCATCCAATGTATGGCAAATACCATTCAGAGGAAACGAAACAGAAAATGAGAGAAAATAGTTGGATACGCGGTAAGCATCTCTCAGCGGAAACAAAGCAAAAAATTAGCGAGGGCCTAACGGGTCATAAGTGTTCTGCAGAAACAAAAAGGAAAATAAGTGAAGCAGGCACGGGAAGACACCGCTCAGCGGAAACAAAGCAAAAAATTAGCGAGGGAAAAACGGGTCATAAGTGTTCTGCAGAAACAAAAAGGAAAATGAGTGAGGCGCGTATGGGTGAGAAAAATCATAACTGGATAAATTTATCAAAGCAGGAAATAGAAAGAATGAAGACACTTAGGGTGCAAGGATATTATTACTATGAAATAGGTGAAATGTTTGGTGTTTCCAGGGATACAGCAAAGAGAAGGATTTTAGGAACACAATGAAAATATATCACAAATATCAGTTAGTGAAATTCCACACCAAGAACGGCTATGACACTTATCACGCCGTGAAGAAGGTGAACTATGAAGATGACCGCCCCGTAAGCATTGAGGAACCACGAGGCTTCGAAAATGCTGATGGGCTTGAAATGGCCAAGAATGAGCCTGAGTTAGACGCCCAGGATTATGATTGGGAAGATAAGCTGAATGAATGAAAATGATTTACTCGGATGGGGGGTAATAATCTGTGTCGGACTAATTCTTGGGCTGTTAGCGACTGCCCTGGTCGTGTCAATATTATTAGTGATAGGAGTATTGTAATGTTTTGGATAAGTTTTGGAAAATGGGAACGTCAGTCGGGTCGGTTGTTTACAATGAAACGTGTTTACTATAATCGTTATAGGTGGACACCGTTTGTAAAATTATCACTTAGAAAAGGATCAGTATTATGAAAAAGAGAATGTTAGTCGTATTTGCAGTCATCGTTATTGCCGCTTTGTTTTGGCAGCCAGTGATCGCACAGAGTGACCCTAGAAGTGGGTATCCCGTTGGTCCTGAGAGTGGTTACCCAATCGAGACACCCGAACCAAAAGATCAACCAGCACCGCCCCCAATCGTTATTGAAACACCGGAGCCAACTTCAACGCCGGAGAACATTTTGCCATTTATAACGATTACACCCACGCCAAACTTTGTTGATGATTCTCCAATAGACCCCACCACACCTTCTTCAATCCTTGTTCCCCCTATTGATGAAACACTACCAACACCTATACCCGCGCCAAAGCCAGTAATTATTATATGGTTCAGGCAGTTGGTTATATGGGTCACGAGTATATTTGAGTAAAGGAGGCAAGATGGCGGAAAGGTGCCGTGAGTTAGTATTGGCAATGCTGAGTGGTTTTATTTACTCTCTGGACGATGGCAGTTATTGGTTGTGCATTTTGGGTGATAATCCAGAGGACGTAGAAATACATTACTGCCCGTTCTGTGGTAGGGAACTAGATAAAGGAGGTGCTATATAATACTAAACCATTTGACAAGGTAGAACTAGTGTGCTAAAATAGATAAAGAACTATAATAAGGAGTATCGTATGGTATTGATGTCATTGGTTAGGTCAAGAAAGTTTTGGTTGGCCGTGTTCGGTGTTATCACGGCGGTGGTATCTCATTATTTGCAGATCCCGCAGGACATTTGGATCGCTATTGAGGCCTTAGTATTGGTGCTGATTTCGACTATTGCCCTTGAAGACGCCGCTCTCAAACGATCTGGAAGCTTCAAGGTAGAATAATGACTAATAGCCCTGATTAAATGTCAGGGCTGTTTTGATTCATCGTAGCAAGGGGTAACATAATGGAAGTATGGGTAACGATCGTCGTAGCAATTATTACCTCTGGTTTAGGCGTTATTGCCGGTGGACTTTTCAACCGAAAGAAGTTGTTAGCTGAAGTAGCTGCTATTCACCAGGAGAAAGAGGATGACACCCGCGAGTCAATGGTGAAGGCTGCCAAAGAATTGGTAGCGGTCATGCAGGAGCGGGTAGACAAGGTTAACACCCGTCTTGCTGAATTAGAACGGCGCCAAGAAGAGACACTCAAAGCCCGTGATATTATTATCGAAAAGCAGAATATAAAGATAAAGCTGCTAACTGATGAAATTGAATTATTACAAGCCGCTAATGATAGGCTAGAAAAGGAACGGGAACAGCAACTCAAGACTAACAGATCGGCGGGTCAGAAAATCCATGAGTTAAAGTTGCGAATTAGCGAACTAGAAAAGAAATCTAATGGTAATGCCAAATAGTGATCCACCAATTATTGAGGATAAAATAATGGCAGGGGTTTTGTCTGATATTGCAGAGTTGCGCGTGGAGATTGCTGGGATAGAAGATCGGACCAGTGTTTTGGAAGAGGTGACCGCCCCGCATGAGTCCAGGCTTGAGGATTTGGAAATGTGGAAGGAACAAACAGACGACAAACTTGAGGAATATTATTAATTCATTTTCTTCTCCTTTCACATGGGCGGCGGCGACCTTTTCTCCTTTCATCGCTTCCGCCCTGAAGGTGTTATTATGATGATTTATAGTGGTGTGTTCTATTGGATTCCCTGGCGAGATTGCGCTCCCGTGTTGTGGACTTGGAGACGGATGTTATTCAAGACAAAGGAAATATGGCACAGATAACCCTGGAAACCGTAAGGCGTGAGCTGTTCCCTAAGTTGTCACGTAAGCAATTTCTTATGATGCCACTGGATACCCTGGCTGCTGAAATGGAGAAGTTGCGATTGCATTATGAGCCATTACCTGAAATGTATGAACATCTTGGCAATATTGGGCATATGGTTCTTGGTTCTCCCGAGGTATACGATCAAAAGGTATTTAAGGAATGACCCCTGATCCCATAGCGATATTCGATGCTGAGATAGTACGGGTCAAGACCATGGCCGACGGCAGTCCACGCTTTGAGATTGGAGCAGGGGAGGATGCTAACCAGTACCTCTCCATTCTAGCAAGGGTGCAGGCGGGCAATAGATTGGTCAAGGTGATTATTTACGATTATAGTGATTGGGAAGGGATGGAACGGGATGGGTGAATGTCAATGGAAAATAGAGGCTGGTGTTTTATATGTGTCGGAGAGCGCGATTAATCCCGACTCCGATAAAGCGATGACTGCCATAGCATTTCCCCCCTTTGTTTATAAACGAAATATGGGGACAGACGATCATATTGGTATTCACTTTGTGCGACACGATGAACACTGGTGGAGATACGATGACTCTGAATATGGTAATGAAGATGTTATTCGGCGCCTTATGAAACAAGGGGTTATTGAGATAAACATATGAACTCATTACACCTAAAAGCACATAAAGTACACTTTAAAGCATAATTATGACTAAGTTAAGCAATATATTTGACGGTTTAGATAGCAGAGAAATAGATTACGTTCAGGCTAGAGCAAACGCCAAGAGCGATGCTAAAGCCTTGCGTATGATTAATACATCTAATGGCTGGTTACGAAACAGGGACAAGGATGACCTCAACCAGCGTGCCTTAGACTTCAAAACTGACAATGTATTGAAAGCACAGATCAAACTTGATGACAGTCTTGTAAAGGCTGCTGAAGGATTGACTGCATTATTAGATTCCAGGAATGAGAATATCAAACTAAAAGCACAAATAGAAATCATGGATCGGAGAATGGGCAAGGCTACACAGAACGTAAGCCAAAAGACTGAGGTAAGCGGAAAAGTGGTTGTTGTAAGTTGGGATGAGGATGCTAGCGACGACAACAGTAAGGATTGACGTTCACCCGCACCCTGGACAAGTCGTGGTGCATAATCACCCGGCAAGGTTCAAGGTGTTAGCAGCAGGACGGCGATGGGGCAAGACCAGGTTAGGCGTTCACGAGTGTTTACAGGTTGCCGCCAACGGTGGACGTGCTTGGTGGGTTGCACCTAACTATAAAATGAGTGAGGTTGGTTGGCGTCCATTGCGAAAGATGGGAGCAAAGATTGGTGCTGAGATTCGCAAGGTAGACAGACAGGTCATTCTCCCAGGTGGTGGTGAAGTGGTTGTCCGATCTGCTGATAATCCTGACAGCTTGCGAGGTGAAGGATTAGACTTTATTGTATTAGACGAATGTGCGTTTGTGTCTGAGATGGCGTGGAATGAAGCGTTGCGACCTGCGTTATCTGACCGCTTAGGATCTGCGGTATTCATCAGTACGCCCAAAGGTAGGAATTGGTTTTGGCGGTTGTATCAAAGGGGATTGCGTGACAATGTTGAATGGGCATCTTTTAGTTATCCTACTTCCGCTAATCCTTACATTGATAAACAGGAAATTGAGGATGCAAGGTTGACGCTACCCGACTTGACATTTCGGCAGGAGTACCTTGCAGAATTTCTGGAGGGTGAAGGTGCTGTATTCCGAAACATCACGGCGTGTATGACTGCCGATGCTGACCCCGACCCAAAGCTCCACGAAGGGCATCGAATTGTGGCCGGCGTGGACTGGGCAAAGCAAGCGGATTATACCGCTATCAGTATCGGTTGCGCTGATTGTAAAGTGGAATTAGCAAGGGACAGGTTCAATAAGATTGATTACCACTTCCAACGGGAAAGGCTTGGTGTGTTGGTGCGTAAGTGGAATGTATCAAATGTCCTTGTGGAATTGAACTCGATAGGCGAACCCAACTTTGAAGAGTTGGGGCGGGCAGGATTCCCAGTCCAGGGATTTATGACCACTGGAACCAGCAAGCCGCCATTGATTGAGAACCTTGCGTTGGCATTAGAGAAAGAGGAATGGGCATTTCAAGCCGATCCATTATGGACCGGGGAATTGGAGGCGTACGAACAGAGCATATCCCGCACAGGAAGGCCAACCTATTCAGCACCTTCAGGTATGCACGATGATACCGTTATTGCAAGGGCGTTGATGGTGAAGGCAGGCACTTCCATGTTGTGGGGTGTATTATAGGAGGATGAATGGCGAATAAATTATTATACGCACCGGACGGGGAATCAATAAAGAGCATTGACCTACCGCAATATCCAGACGAGGCTTGGAACTGGATCTCGGGTGGTCCAGACGTGCCAGGTAAGGATAAACAAGCAAAGCACTACTATTCACGGGTTGCTGCTGTTTATCGCGTGGCGAACATGTCTGCAGAAGCCATCGCATCCATCCCCTTCGTGATACTGGATTCAAGCGGTGAGGATTGGGACAAGTCTGATGATTGGAAGAATAAGATAGGATTCATGCCCCATCCCAAAGAGCTATTCCGCCTATGGCGATTATCCCTGTTTATGACCTGTTCAGCTTACGGCTTCATGGAAGGGAACAGGGTCATCAAGGATTTGCGGTACATTGTGCCCACCACCATCACCCCTGTTATTTCTGCTAGTGCTGGGTTGGAAGCCTTCAAGCGGTCAATCAATAACGAGGTGACAGAGTATAAGTCAGTCCTAGACGGCGGGCCTATCTTCTATATGCACCGGATGGATCACACAACCGAGATAAAACCCACAAAGCACACCGAGTTTGAAGCATTAATGAGTTCTGCTGGTATCCTGTATAATAGTGACGCCCACATCAAGCGATTCTTTGAACGTGGTGGTATCAAACCAACCATGCTGATGCTGAAGGGGATGACCACCAAAGAGAACGCGCAAAAGATTGAGAAGCTATGGGACAAGGTTGTGAGAGGCTTTTCAAATTCATTAGGAAAGATATTCCAGGGCATGGATAAGGATAGTGGATTGGAGCCTGTTGTTATTGGTGATGGCATTGACAACCTCAAAGACAGCGCAATTCATAAGCAAGCGATTGAGGATATCGCCATTGCTGCTGGGATGCCGATGTCTTTGTTACTTGCTAATTCTGCTAACTATGCAACTGCACAAGTCGAGAAGGCAACCTGGTTCAACAACTCCGTTGTCCCGTGGGCTGATTGGATGGCTGAAGTGTTGAATGAGCAGCTATTCAAACCAATGGACTTGCGCTTCCAGTTCCAACCTGAGATCACCAACGAAGGGACTAAAGAGGAACAGGAACGGGCTGGGGCCTATGCTGCGTTAGTTGCGAGTAATATTCTCCCATCTATTGCATCGCAAATGTTAGGCTATGAGTTGCCCCCTGGCATGGACAAATACGAAACGCTTGATGATAACTACTTTATGATGCTAACCAAGAAAGCGGAGGCATCTCAACCCACTGCCACGATTGAAACCCCTGAGATACCAGAACCTAAACCACCAAAGCCTAAACCTGACTTGGACAAAGCACCCCAACCCAAGACACTTGAC
>Ga0207997_1002214_pt1 | contig 9925 bp, 12 predicted proteins | sample AntAceMetag02UKN_FD_184777 | JGI IMG/M metagenome (GOLD analysis project Ga0207997, IMG submission 184777) | Saline lake microbial communities from Ace Lake, Antarctica - Antarctic Ace Lake Metagenome 02UKN (SPAdes) (version 2) | ecosystem: Environmental > Aquatic > Non-marine Saline and Alkaline...
AAGATACACTGGACTAGAGTCATTGCCTGAATATGATGCAGAACCAGACGCTCCTGATGTGGTCCCAGAAAAACCATGTGTGTGGTTAGATAAACTGTGTGTATGGTTGCTCACTGTGTGTGTATGGTCTGAAGTTGTATGCGTATGATCTGGAGTTGTGTGAGTGTGTGACATTGTTTTCGAACCACCAGTTTCTTCCACTGTATCGAAATCTGCATCTCCTCCAGCATCTATACCAACTAAAACTTTGCCCTTGCTGTAAGCCTCCCATGTTCCAAAACCAATAAGCGTTGCTGGATTTGTAGCAACTACTGAGAGATAGATTGACCCTATCGGCCAAGCAGAAGTTAAATCGATATTTGCAATCTTGTAATCATGCGAATCAGTATCAGCCGAACTATCAATACCGACCTTGTTCTCAAGTGCCTCTATTTGAATTGAGTGATTATTATAAAGAGTAGAAGTAATCTCTGTGGTCTTTCCGCCAGCTGCCACCGCATTACTATCTAGAGATGTTGGGAAGTTTGTTGAACCTTCTGGCATGTTACCCTTTCACTATATTAATCTTTGCTTGATCACTGTCCGACTGTGATGTTGACACGCTCGGCTCTGTGTCTATCCGGGCCGAATCCCGATCTGCAGATGACTCTGATTTTTGATTCAATGATGTTGGCGCCCCGGGAACCTCGCCTTGTACAGCATCTCCCCAACTGTCGAAATATAATCCATCGTCATAATACAATCCATCATCGAAATACTGTTTTTCCCTAGAGGTGTCCGACTTGATCCCAACCGACTCAATCCCCGATCGTGACTCCTCAATTGATGCCTCGGGCGTGTCTTCACTTATAATCAACCTTGACTGTGAGCCAATAGCAGACGCGTTCGCTTTGTCTGATTGTATGGTGGGCATTACACTCCTTATGGGGTGTCATATCTGATATCTGCTCCATCTGGTATCGGCAACGCTGTAACGGTTGAACCGGGAGTTAAGGGTTTCCACATGCATACATAATAGATATTGCCAGTAGCAATATCAGTTGTTGCAACTGTCTCGATAATATCCATGCCATTCGCTATAACATAAGGCCCTAAAACAGAAGCTAAAGTATCAACACCAACAGTAGGAGTCGAATCACTCCACAAATCATTAGCGTCAATGTTTGTAGCAGTAGTCTGAGCTATTAATCCGGCTGTGTTACCTGCAACGCCAACCTCAACTGTTCCACTATCGCCCGTCAAACTAACAGTACATACTCCGAAAATCCTAACGATTACATCGCCATTCACATTAAATAGAGTATGTGCAGAATCAGTACCATCTTTGTCTCCTCTAGAATTACCGGTCGCACCCGTAAAAGCAGTCGGTATCGCTACTGCTATCTCGTAACCATCTAATCCGGGGATTTGTTTAAGCATAATAACCTTTCCTAATAATATTTAGATCTTGTAGCCAACTTTGACATCTCCTCTGATAGATAGTGAATGTGGGCATCGCCCTCTTCATCCAGACTATCGTTGTGAGCATCTATATCTCTTATGATGTTTTTATTCTGCCACGAATCCATCTGATACAGTTTCGCAATGTGGTTGTAGTTGGGATAGCAGAACTCCCCGTCATCCTCTATCACAAGAATTTCCCGAGGAATGTTCTGCCTGTCCCGTCTATGAATCACATAGCGTTGCTTCTCCCGATCGAGCAACAAAAACAATGTCTTGTCTAAGCGAGCAAGTTTGCTTTTGAAGTTCGATGGTATCATCTGGCCTCGTACGCTTTTTCGGAAATTATCTTCCCATTTTTGCGATACTGTACTTGACCTTTTTGGGTCTTTTTCGAGGTGTACTTGTCTTTCCCTACCACCTCAACAGATCCTGATTCCCTTTTAACCGGCTCAAGATCCTCAACCTCTACAGATTTTTTCTGCGCACCTTCTTCCACAGCCTCGAGAGATCCGCTCTCTGATGCAATAGCTATCGCCAAGTCTGTTGTGTAGTGTTTCTCTTCCCCACCCTCAAACTCGTTCTGAAAGCCATTAAACATTACTGTAACGCAAGCGCCTGAAATGTTTCTAACAATCATGTTTTCCCTTCATTATTTAACTAATCTTTAAGCGTCTTTAGCTATTCCTGCAGTAGCATGAGTCACAGATGGTCCACTAACGTGGATTCCAACCGATGCTTCTTTAAGCAAAGTACAATTCCAAGCAGTACAGTTCCTAAGAGCGATAATGCCTCTTTCCTGCTTACCGCCCGAACTAGTAACAGCTTCCGCCGGTACAGATCCAAGTTCGTCTGCAAGAAAATCACAATCCCTAAACATCAGAGCAGCACCCACATCGTTCACTCCTGTTGCATCTACAAAAGCGTTAGCAGTACCACCACAATATCTATGGAATAGACAATCTTGGAATACTCCACCTCGGGAGAATTTACCTGCAATTGTCTCTCTAGCCAACGTCACACATGGTCGTATGATCGCAGTTGAAACTTCGTTAGCAAGCGAACCGAAAGTACAATTTATATACTGAGTACCGTCTCCATTGTGCAGCAATTCTGCCGCAGTTGTCTCATCCAAATCAGTACTCTTGTAGAACTCACAGTTTTGGTAAACTGTGTACTCGCCACCTTCAGCCACAGCATAAAGAGATAGATCTTCAGTACTCGAACTATCGAACTTTATCCCTGAAAATGTAACACCAACGCCGGTGTTCTGCATCAATGCAATGTCAGCAGCAACAGTAGAGCTAGCCATAGTTATTCTAGACCTAGCGCCGAATCCAAGTCCGGCTCTCTGATCACTACCTACCAAATGCCATCGGTTCTTAGCGAACGTAAGCATTGTAGTCTGTGCGTGAGCGTCTGAGTTAGACAAAATAACAACATCGTTCCGATTGGAAACGACTTGTGCGTAAGCTGCGGCTATTGTGGTAAATAAATCTTTTACCGGTACTCTGCTACTCCAGTATGAATACTGCTCAGAGGCAGCCGGAGCCACATACATAATTCTTCCTACACCTACAAATCCACCACCCATTACCTTTGATATTGCGATAGCAGCGTCAGGTGCAATATTTCTATCTTTAATCATTTTACTTACAGACCTTTCAGTCTGTCTCCTACAGTTTACCCCCGAGCGTCTGGAGAGAGTCATAGGCAGAGGGGGAACCTACGACCCTGTAAAGACGCTCGGGATACTTTATTTACTTAATTCTATTGTACGTAACTAAGGCAACAGTTTTTGACACAGTTGTTAACACCTAGATTGGCATAGTAGTAAAGAAATGCCTCGTATGCGTCATAGTTAGCAACTCGTGAAAGTACGTTACCATCTTCGTTCGCCCAAGAAATTGGACTGGACTCGTAAAGCTCTAAAGTACTTTTATCCAAGAAGTACATAGTGTGAGGCGTACAATCGCTATCTGGCACCAATGGGTCGCCATTAAAATCTACGCTCTTAAATCCACCCTTAAGCTCAGTAGTATTAACGAACCGTTTGTCGGACTGAAGTATTGACACATAAGAATCTCTAAGACCGAAAGTGGTGTAAATAAGACCTACTTCACCATCGTTCTTTTCAACGTATGTGTGTGCTTCCTGCATGTAAATCTCCGCCAAAGTGGCAGGAGCAGCAGCTGATCCATAATCAACAACAGATGATTTCCAGTAGTTATTCCCAGAAGTCGATCGTGTTATACCTTGCAAAGCATCAAGATGACCTGAGTCATCAACTATACCTCTTAGGCCCATAACTTCGGAATTAACCGAGTCATGTCTCAAGTAAAAGTCGTTATCACCTACTCCTGAAGCAGTTGAACCGGTAATCGCAATAGCTGTATCGACTGTGGTAACAGTTGCAGCCTCAACATTGATCGTAGCAACCGCAGCATTGTCTCCTAAGTCAACTTCCATACCTGCAACGAAATACTTGGTAGGAGCTGTCTCAGCACCAATACTAGTAGGACTTGTAAAACCGATACCCAGTAATGAATCAAGCGCCCAAGTTGTAGTAAATGTTGAGTTGGCAAGAGCCAAAACACCAACACCAGTACCGCAACCAAGCTGTCTGTTCACGTCTTTTCGCATAGACTTTGTAACAGCCTCTGTCTCAACCTCTAAAGCTCTCATAACAGCACCACGATCATCTCGTGAGGCTCTCATAACAGGCCCGGAAACTTCGATCCTACCATAGTTGTATTTCATGTAGACATCAGCGGTCTCAAGACGTGTGTAACTTTTATTAGGCAAAGGTGCGCCTTCTGGCTTAGCACCAGTTGATGGATGCAATGCTTTTTGCAAAGTCATCCTAGCATAGTTTCCTGAAGTATCAATCTTTTTTGCGTCACCTTTTTCAATGTTCTGCAATAGAACTGACTTCTGGGGGAACTGCGCTCTAATAGCTGGTTGGTAATGCATTCGTAATGCGTCATCGAAATAAGCTCCAGCCGAGCCTACTTGTTGACCTGCTAAATCGGACATAATTTCCTTGTTTTAATTAATCTTCTAAAGCGGCCGCGGTGGCTTCTCTAAAAGTTTTAGGTGCTTTTGGATCGGGTTGTTTTGCACCGGAAGCGCCTTTCTTCTCGTAGAACGTTGTTTTACCTTTCTTCTCATGGCTCTTCTTAACTGCCCAGTCCTCTAACTCCTGATCATGCATATCCTTGTACGCACTCTTGGGATTAAAGATCTGGTGTTTAGTCCCGTACTCCAACACAGCTTTCTTCTCAAACTTCGGTTTACCATCACTGCCATCAAACTCGGCTTCTAAAGATTCGATAGTCTTTTGAAATGCCAAGTCCTCTTTAAGAGCATTACCATCTTCTGTGGTCATTCGCTTCAGCTCGTCCTTAACCAATGGATCCGAGAAAAACTCTTTGATCTGGTTTCGTCTTGCGACTTCCTTCTCATCAAGGTTCTCTTCCTTCTTTTTCTCTGGCTTTTTCTTAAGCTCTGAAAGCTCCTGCCTCGTCTGTGTAAAACTCTTTGGGAGTTCTTTGAAGTCGATATCCGGATATTCCTCGGACAGCTCCTTAAAGCTCTTCCCACTCGTGATCAGTTCCTTCGCCTCGTCGAGTGTTAATTCTTCTTCCCCGACAACGATCTTCTGATCCTCACCTTCGCCTTCTACTTTGACTCCTGTTTTGTTAACAGTTTCGTCACTCATGATACTCCTTTGACTTCTCCAAGCGGTTCGTCATAAGACTGCCACCGGAAGTTTCGTCATTACTTTATAAAAATAGAACCGAGCAGTAGCTCCGGTTCTCCGTTACTACCATTATATTACTGTCTGTTAATTTGTCAAGTTACACAACCTCAGTCGCCCCCGGAGGAGCTGAGATACCTTGCATCTGTTCTTCGCCCTTAATATGATCAAGCAATCTTGCAAGTAATGCATCATCGGTCTGTGCCTCATCGCTCTGAGAATACTGAACATGGATAGATGTGTGTTCCTTCGGCGCTCCCTGAGTGCTAGCCACATCCTCGCCATTCATCATGGCTTCGTTCTCATCCTCGGCCAATTGTAACCAGTTGTCCTCGCCCTGTGCGCCACCTGCAGCAGCTTCAGGAGCTACCGGAGCTGTTCCCGGAGCTGTACCCGGAGGTGGAGTCTTTCCAGCACTCTCAAGGGCCATGTTGTCTATCTTCATCTGCTGAACTCTTTTATAAACTTCTTTAATATCACCGAACTCAGATCGCTCCAAGTAAGTCTGAGGATCTATAACGCCCATATCTAGCATCTTATCAAGCCGAGCAGTTCTGCCCTCTTTAGTATAAGCCAGACCTGACCCGATAGTAACCTTAACTTTGTTGTTCTTGCCGATAACGTAAGTATCTTTGTTAATTTTCTCGTCTTTTTTAACCCCAACCTGACCCTTAACCTTAAATATGCTCTCTTCTTCTTTGCCGAAGTTATCAGTAGACCGGATCTGTCTCGGAACCACAACCTTGGATGCAATCAGATCAAGTATGCCCTCGCCCAACTTAGCCAGAGCTGTCTCAATGTTATCCTTTAAGTCTTGTAGATTATTAGCCGACTGCGCCCTCAACTGCTCAATAGCCACCCCGGAGGTAACACCGGAGGGTACATCGCCCTTGAACGCGTCTCTAACGCCAGATATCTCATCCATGTAGTTATTGATACGCGCTATCTGATTGTGAATGTCTGGTGACAGTCCACCCGGACTAGCCTCTTTGATTTGAGAGCCTGTGTTGTACTCGATGATCTCCCCAGTCTCATTGGTAATTTTAGACACCCCGGCACCCTTCTCTGCATAAATACGCCCTCGGTTCATAATGTTGTTGTACTCGACTACCTGCGACTCCAAACGATTTAATATCTTGTTAAGAGGTATTAAGTTCTTAATGTAGCCCTCACCATAGATCTCACCGGGATTGTTATCTGATGGAATGGTGATAAGATTGTACTGCTCATGGCCTGTGTTCTCATTGCGGAGCAGATGTCCCTCGATCCAACTAGCTATCCAAACCTCTGTATCGTAAATAGCATCCTCGTCCTTCTTGGTCTTTCTTTTAACTCTCTTTTTGTACTGAGTCTCGTGTAAAAGAACACTCTTCAATTCATCTACATCGCCCATATTCGGGGAGTAGTTGTTCTGGATTATAATCTGCTTGAACTCAGATGCAGCCCGGCGCGTATCCCCCTGAACATCCTTCATATCCATACTCTTATAATTCGGATTACTGACAATGTCCTGAACGGGCTTCGAAGTTACAATATCAACATAACGACACTCCTGAATGTCCCCAGTCTCCATACCGGCAGGATCCAAATAAACATCGAAAGGATCTCTCTCCCAAACGTCTACGTCACCCATTTGATTGTCGAGGCCCACCTTCTCATCATCCCAACCCCATTCTAAGAACCCGATACCATACTTGATAACATATAAAGAAACACCCTTAGTTATTCGAGGGATGCCTAGATGGTCATAATAATAGTCCAAAGTCTCTGATGCCTTTCGGCTGTTGTTTATGTCCTCCTCTGATGTAGCATCGGCAGTAACCTCCCAATGAGGTCGGTAAGATGTCGCGAAGTTCCTGACAGCCCGACAGATAGCGTAGATCTTATTAACAACCATACGAACCTGACCCCGAGGCCGAGGTGGCGTGACGATCTGATTAGTTCTCTTGTTAAACTGAATGTAATGATTCCCTCTGTAGTAGTTATCGTATAAGTACCAACGCCAATCAAACTTGCGTCTGTTATCCTTGGCTTTATCGTGCCACTCTTTCAGAACACCCAAAAACTCGCTGTCTGTCTGTGAAGTGTTTACATCTTTTTTATTGAATCCGGGCATATTACTCCATTCCCTTTAATGCTTCTTCAGCAGATACATCCATCGGATCGATTAAATCGTAATCTTCCTTCGCTATCTCTTGTGGTTGTGGCTTATCCACAGCCCGAAGCCTAGCGTACTCTTGCGGATCCTTAGCGCTAATCAATAACTCTAGATCTTTGATGTGCCTAGAGTAAACCCACTCTCTATACCCCATGAATCCGAGAAACAACACGATGATAATGACTTCCATAGTTTCCTTTCAAAAAAAGAACCGAAAGCATCAAGCCTTCGGTTCTCCGTTCGGTCTTTTCTTAATTATATATGTTATTTAATTGTTGTCAAGTGCTAATAAAAGTCCCCCAACACCTCATCTACAAACTCGTCATCTTTCTTCATTCTATGCGCTACCTTCTCGTAGGCTGTCCGAGGCATCTCAACCAACCTCTTCGGCATATCTAGATTAACACAGAGGTACTCCATAGCGGTACGATGATGTGAAGTCCAATCATGGATCGGCAACCGGACAGGCCCGGTAGACTGACTGCTCTCCTCTCTTACCGGATACCGAGCGTTCTTGATACACTCCATCCAATGTGCAGTCCGGGGAGTCTCGTTGACCTCGATACCTCGCTGAATCCAAACCTTAGTCTTCTCCCGGCGAGATATAAAGTCATTAGACTCGGGTTTGGTCTGAACGTGTACACCGACATCCCCCAAGACCCTACGTGTAGACTTGGCGTCTTTAGACTGATAGCTCCTCTTAGCTACATCAGGATCACCGAAGTGAATAGGCTTCTTGAAAACCTTGAAAGCATCAATCGCCTCCAAGTCTGTGTCTTCATAATTATAAACCGAGTCCATCGGCTCCCCAACCAGAGGGAAGTAAAACGGAATTGGGAAATCTACATTCTCATAAGCGTCAACCAACCTGAGTCGCCCACTCTCGGGATTGATCTGCCACACTCCGATAGCAGTACCGTCCAACCCGAAGTCCCAAGAGAAATATAGAGGCCACGCCGGATCATAAGGGAATGTACCAACCAAAGCATCGTTGATCTCTGTGTACACACGACCCTCGATCGAACCCTCCCAGTTGATCATAATCTCCCGGGCAAAGTCCTCAGCCGATCGTCTCTCTCGCTCCCGGGCCAGCCACTCCGCATCTTTTCGGGGATCTAACTCATGGTTCAATGTAATAACCTTTATAACCTCACCATCCTTACCAAACCGCAATCGTTTAGCCTTAGATGGCCGTATGCCGGGAGTTGTGAGAGCTATCCGACATTCAGTCGTGTCTGCAGTAGAACCCCACACAGCAGAGTCGTTGTCCCAAAATGCAAACTCATCCAAGAGGATAGCTTTCTGCCTACCACCTCGTGAGAAGTTAGCATTAGATGACTCACCTGAAATAACATTACCATTCTCCGGGTTGAGCAAAGACATATAAGTCATGTGCTTTTTAAGAGTGAACCCCAAAGGTAGAGCAATCGGATCAATCCTCTTCAAAAAATACTCCAACTTACCAAACAAAGACTCCTCCTTATTAGACAGATCCTCTGATCCTCCCTTGGTGTTGTCCACGTAGTCCTCCTTGCGTGAACCGACCAAGAAGTTCGAACCATCCCTGAACCGCCAGAACCAGAGAAACACAGCGAGGAGGGTATAAGTAGCGCCCATCTCCCGGCACTTCTCGATAAAGAGATCGTCACCATTCTCAATAGAGTTTACAATGTCCGGAACCAATTCCCTCTGAAATGGAAATAGCTCAAACCTGAAATGGTAAGGCTCCTGCTTCGGATTGAAAGTCCACAAGAAATTATCAACAAAGAAAATAGGGTCTCTACTTGCTTTTCTTAGCTTTTTTTCTTGGTTTACCAGCCGCATTATTTCTTTTTCCTGCGGTGACATGCTTTTCAATAATCTTTCCGATAGTGTCATCTAACTCCTTGTCTGAATAACTTCTAAACCTAATGGGTGAGTCCCCACCGGAGTGTTCCACAGGTTGTCTCGGCATCCCCTCTGTGCGATTCGCCACGACCTCAAACTCTTTCAAATCTGATCGAGAATTGTGTACACGCGCATACGCCAAAGACTCCGCAACTGTCCGCTCATCCTCGGTTTTCGTCTTCTCGTAGTCCCGGAAAGCCTCAACAGACAAACTCTTAAAGAAGTTCATCCAATAAGAGAATGAGTTGTTCTTGTCCCACGTTCCATTGCTTCTATTTTCGGGATGGTCTTGAAACCCTCCCTTTCCTGTTGGATTTGGCATTTGAACCTGCTCTCAAGTTAATTACGATCTCCAATGTTTCTTACATAATACTTGTCCGTCAATCTTTTTACAACCACAGGCATATTTTCCATTTGAGATATTATCATATATCTTTTTGACTTTCGGTGTTGTGTACACACTTTTCTTCAAACTGACCGGATGAGCCAGAGATGTGTACACACCGACTACTTTCCCCGAACGAGTGATCTCTACTCTCTCCTCATCAAGTAGCTTTGAAATATTCGCTCTGAAATCTCTTATGCTAACTCGCATGTGTCCCCCGTAAACTTTTCATATCGTTTTATAATAACATCACAATACTTCGGATCAAGCTCCATATTATAACTAACCCTAGACA
>Ga0207997_1002216_pt1 | contig 9923 bp, 12 predicted proteins | sample AntAceMetag02UKN_FD_184777 | JGI IMG/M metagenome (GOLD analysis project Ga0207997, IMG submission 184777) | Saline lake microbial communities from Ace Lake, Antarctica - Antarctic Ace Lake Metagenome 02UKN (SPAdes) (version 2) | ecosystem: Environmental > Aquatic > Non-marine Saline and Alkaline...
TGAGCTATACAGTCTATGTACTTAGAAGCTATACTTGCAAGATGTATATGTTAAAACCTAGGTTTGGAAATCCAAAAAATCTGCCGTAAGTGTTATAGTTGTTTGACTTTCTGCCGAAAATGTATTGACAAATTGGAAATGTATGCTATACTTCAAGGAGAAAACCAAATAAGGAGTTTTGAATGCTAAAATTGTTTACGAGTAAAGATTGTCCTAGATGTAAGATTTTAAAAGACAGACTAGATAAGAACAATGTGAAGTATGAAGCTCTAGACACCGGAACAGTTGATGGCTTGGCTGAATACTCATATCTCAACAAAAATCGGTTGTCGTTGCCTTTGTTGATGAAGATTGGTATAGATGGTGATGAAGATGTCACAGATGCAATGATGAATGGGTTATGATGAATATACTTGTTGTAGGTGGAGCTGGCTATATAGGGTCTCATACTGTAAATGCTTTACTTGCATCGAACATCGGTGTTCCTATTGTATTTGATAATTTGAGTACAGGTAGCAGAAAATCTTTACCGGAAGATGTTATCTTTATTGAAGGTGATTTACGCAATGAATCAGATATACAAAATGTTTTCAATAAATATTCAATTGATATTGTACTGCATTTTGCGGCATCAATAGTTATATCAGAGTCAGTAGCTAATCCAATTAAATATTATGAAAATAATGTATTAGCTAGTATTACTTTGTTGAAAGTAATGTTACAAAATAAAGTAAAAAAACTAATATTCTCTTCGTCGGCAGCCATTTATGGAGAGCCAAAGACAATGCTTATTGATGAAGAAAGCCCAACTATTCCAAACAATCCTTATGGGAACTCAAAACTGATAATAGAAAGCATATTAAAAGACATTTCAGTTGCATATGATTTTTCTTATATATCATTACGTTATTTTAATGCTGCCGGTGTTCATCCATCAGCAAAAGTATACAACGACACAACGCATCTAATAACAAATGTAGTAGAAGCGGCAATTGGTAAGAAAAAGGAATTGATAATTTATGGTGATGATTATCCTACTCCTGATGGAACATGCGTTAGAGATTATGTTCATGTTAATGATTTATGCGATGCTCACATTTTATCTATCAAAGCTCTTTGTAGTGGAATGAAAAGCGATGTATTTAATTTAGGAAGCAGTAATGGTTATTCTGTAAAAGAAATTGTACAAATAGCAGAAAATATAAGTGGTGAAAAAATAAAAGTAAAAGTTGCTCCACGTAGGAATTGTGACTCAGCAAAATTAATCGCAAATTCAAAAAAAGCAAAAGATATTTTAAATTGGACAGCGAAAATAAAAATTAATGAAATCATAGCTGATGTTACTAATAAATTAAGGGAGAATAAATGAATCTAACTGATATTATAAAAACATTAAAGAAGTATGATAAGCTTAGTTATGACTTTGAGCCGTCGGTGCTATCGTTTATGGAAAAGAACAATCTAAAGAATGCAATCTCTTTGTTGCAGGATGTATCTGAGATAGGTCATTGTAAGTGTGAAATGCCTGCATATAAGATACCTCATTATTATCATTGTGCTAAATGTAATAAGTTGTTACCTGATATAGTAATTGATAAGACATGATTAACTGCGGGGTAGAGCAGTCTGGCAGCTCATTTGGCTCATACCCAAAAGGTCGTTGGTTCAAATCCAACCCCCGCAACTGCTGGTGTAGCTTTAATTGGTAAAGCAGGGGTTTTGTAAACCTCAGACTATAGGTTCGACTCCTATCATCAGCCTAAATAAAGGAAAATTAGCAATGTACGAAATACAGTTATATGGTGTAGGGGTTTTATTGGCAGTGGGAATATCTATGGTTGCTACAGATACAGATAAACCTGATACTTGGCGTAATTCTTTCCTAACTTTTGGTTTTTGCCTCTTATCTTGGGTTGCTGTAGGATGTTTTTTAGGGCTGATTTATAATGAACTTTATAAAAGAAATAAAAAAGATTTAATCATAAACATTAATTTAGAGGAGACTAGAAATGTCAAAGACAGAAACAGAAAAAGTAGAAATAAAAAAAATAGTCCTGAAAGTAGGAGACGAAGAGATAAGTCTTACACCTGAAAATGCAAAGAAGATGAAAGAGCTTTTAGATGAACTTTTTGGTAAAACAGTTATTAGAGAAGACCATCACCATCATCATCATGATTACATTTATCATGATTGGATGCCTATAAAGTGGTATCCTGATAACCCATATCCAACGTGGACAGCGGTTAGTCCAAATTATTCGTCTGAGAGTTCAATTGGCAATAATCTTGGTGTTAGCGCTACATTTGATAGTAACACGCTGATGTTGTCAATATAGTTATGAAACATTTTTTTTATTGTATTTACTGTTTATTATGCATCAATAGGAGGTAATTATTATGACAGGCGAACAAGCATTAGAACATAATGCTAAGATAGCAGAGAAGATTAAGGAATTACGACAACAGCAGGTATCTCGATATACTGTTAAAGTTGTTGAGAGACTTGACAATGGACGCAGACAGGCAATCGAGGAAAACACAACAGATTACATCGAAGGCTCTGATGTTAAGGGATTGTATGATGACTACAGAGGGTTATACCCTGATAAGAAGCGTTACTTTGTTGTAATAAGCGAAGTAGAGAATATTAAGCGCGTTCTTAAAGTTGCTTTACCAACTAGGACTGACGATGATAGAGAACCACCTGCACACTTATCGGACCCAGCGACAGAACAATGAAACCCCTAAGCGAAGCACAGAGGAACATTGAGCTTGTTAGACTTGTGGAAGAGCAATGGGACGATATGTCATCCAAGTTTGTTTATCCAGAAAAGATAGTTCCTTTATCACCAACAATACTTGAAGACTTGACAAATAAAGAAAAAGCAAGTATCGTTCTAAATGTAGTAGCTAAAATGAGTTACAGAGATATAGCTGATGCAATGGATTGCTCACATACAAGCGTAACACGTTACCTGAAAACAGCTTACAAGAAATTACGCAACAAGTTTATAGTATAGAACATAACATAAAGTGTTACATTTTAATACCTTATGAGAAGAAGTAAGCTAAATAGAAGGGTGTATAATGTGGTATAGCAGATTTAAGTCAACATTTTACAGGAGCCTTACTTTAGACTCTGAAACAAGAGGGTTTATAAAGCTCTTAAATACAATGCAGAGAATTGAAGGTTGTGGCTGAATAAGTCTAAACTAGGACTAAGGCACATGGTCGTCGGGGATTTTTTGCGTGAGGCTAACTGTGTAGCGCATTGAGTTGACGATGAAAAAAAGGAAGCAAATAAATAATCTTCCTGCTGTGATAATGTTCGTTACCCACATACTAACTTATAGTTAATGTGCATAGTTACGGGCATTTGGAGATAATGCAAATAATTCTCCCAACTTTCTTCTATCTCATCTACCACGAGTAGAAGGAGCAACGGGGTTGCTATAAACGGCATCCCCAGTATTTTATATGTCAAATATACTTAAAGAATTAGCTAAATTTGCAGAAGAACAAGCTGAACGCAGGTGTGTAGATAAACAAATTTTTATATGGTCTGTTATTTGTTTTTGTGATTTTTTAAGAAAACATAACTATGTATTGGTTTATAAAAAAGATGATAGAGAAGCTGACGTTTCACAACCATCCACTAAAGAGTGAAATCATAGAGCGCTGGGAAAAAGGTCAAACTTCACAGCATATATGTGAATGGCTTAAATTATCTCATAGCGAAATTACTCTAAGTCAACCTACTTTAGCAAAGCATTATAAGCGTTTTAGGGCAAACAAAAGAAGACTAGAATCGTCTGAAAATAAAGTATCATTAAAGAAAAAAGAACAAACTCCTATAGAAGATATATTGTGGGAGACAATTGACCAATGCAGACAGATGAAGAAAAGAAAAACTATTTCTGTTAAAGATTGGCAATATTTAGACCAGCAATGTCAATCAGCACTAGAAAAACTAATAAGAGTAGCAGATGCAAGTGGTGGAACTAAGGATATTTCTTCTGTTTTATCAGATATATTTTCTAAACTAGAATCAGGTGAATCTGTTGAGATTGATAGACCTGCAAAAAGAGAATTAACTGAACAGGAAAAACTAAAGATTACGCAGGACATAGACAATGAAAATAAACCTGAAGGACAAGAGCTCCTGGTTACCTAAGTTTATAGAGTTGATGTTCACTTTTGAAGGGCAAAAAGTAGTATTATACGACTATCAAATAAAATTCTTATTAGATGAATCTCCGTTTAGAATTATAATGAAGGCAAGACAACTTGGACTGTCATGGATTATAGCTCTTGAGGGATTAATAGCCGCTCTTACTAAACCATATCAAACTATTTTATTTGTATCTTCTGGCGAAGAGGCCGCAAAACGTGTTCTATCTTATGTATATTCTTTTGTAAATGGAATGCCTGCCAGACCTAAAATGCTGGTCAATTCAATGACAGAGTGTAAGTTTGCTAATCAGTCGAGAATAGTAAGTCTTCCTAATAACCCAAGAACAACTAGAGGTTTTCGCGCACACAAGATTTATCTTGATGAGTTCGCAGCCTTACTTAATGATGGAGAAATAATAGCAGCCATACAGCCATCAATATCTCGTGGCGGAGAAATGACAATTCTTTCGACTCCTAAAGGTAGGGCTAATCGCTTTTGGGATATATGGGACGATGAGTCATTAGGATATTCTCGTCATAGAATTGATTGGACACAATGCCCTGATAAAGAATATCGTAAAATGATTAAGCGTATGATGAAAAATATGCTTGATTTAGATTTTCGTCAGGAGTATTGTGCGGATCCCTCTATTAGTGATATGGCGTTTTTTACAAGAGAACTGCTTAAAGAAATTATTAATCCTGACGCATTTTATTTTAGTAGTCTTGAAACAAAAAACAAAGTTACAATGGGTATAGATTTTGGAAAGCAAGTTTCATCTACGGCAATTACAATTGCAGAGCAATGTGATGATATTGTAAGAATAAGATTGCAGGAAGAATTACGCAATATGCCTTATGATTTTGCTGTTGGAGAAAAATCTACTCAGTTAAAAAGAATAGCTGAAATAAATAATGTTTTCAATGTTGATGAAATAATTATAGATGCAACAGGTGTCGGTGTTAGACTTGAAGAAGATATGCGTCGATTATTTGGAGCAAAAGTTGAACCAATAATATTTACAAACAAATCAAAAGAAATTTTAATCACAAATTTTAAAATTCTTTGCGAGAAACAGGCAATTGAATTAGTTAATGATACTGAGTTTATAGCACAATTACTTTCCCTTGAAAGAGATTTAACTCCTTCTGGAAATATACGCTATAAACATATCAAGGGAAAAAAAGATGATAGAGTTTGGAGTGCAGCCTTAGCTGTAAAAGACATGCTAAGACCAAACGTTACAGGTGGTTGCGTCTACGGTGGCTCAACTATAGCAAGTGGTGTTAATCGTCATTTAGAGACACTACAACCAATGCGAGAGCCTCACATACTCATAGGATAATAAAATATGCCAATCTCAATGTTTAGCAAAAAGAAAGTTTTATACCAATCTGGTCAAGTAAAGACCAAAGAGGTTGCATTGCAAACTATAAATTGGGACAACCTTTCTCAAGAATCATATAATCCAGATGCAGTTGGAGTAAGTACATATAAAAATATGATGAAAGACGCAGAGGTAAAGGCAGCCTTTAGTCTTATTAAGTTTTCTACCTTATCTAGAAATTGGAAAGTTGTTTATTCTGAGAAAGCAAAAGATAGCGAAGAAATTGTAAAATTCTTACGTTATTGCTTTGACCATATGGACGGAAGACTTAACGGTAGTTTATCAAATTTTCTATATGCAATTCCATATGGATTTGCTGTTAGTGAAATAGTTTATAAGATAATAAAAGAAGGTGAGTTTTCAGGCAAGGTTGGAATTAGAAAAATAAAGGGATTAGACCCAGAAACAATAGCATTTAAAACTGACAAATATGGAAATTTAAAAAATGTTTATCAAGAACCACAGGAAATTGGTTCTGAGAAAATTGATTTACCATTAGATAGATTAATTGTTTATACTAATGAAAAAGAGTTTGGAAATTACTATGGAAATTCACGACTTCGTTCTGTATATAAAAATTGGTTTATAAAAGACGCTGTTACTAAGTTTTGGAATATAGCCTTAGAGCGATTTGGAATGCCTATGCTAATAGGTAGAGTTCCTAGTCCTAAGGATTTAGATGAAATGCGCACTACTCTAATGAATGCTCAAGCAAAGTCATCTTTGGCAACTGTTGAAGGTTGGGAAATTAGCACACTTGAAACAGGAATTGGTCGTTCAAGTGGCGGTGATTATAAGTCGTGTCTAGATTATCACAATGGTCAGATATGCAAAGGAATGCTAATACCTGAATCACTTGTTGGTGGTGCAGCCGGTGGAAGCTTTGCAAAGGCAAAAGTAGGCTTTGATTTGTTCGTATTAATGCTAAAATCTCTTGAAACAGATTTATGTGGTATAGTAGAGCAGTATTTGATTAAACCACTTCTTGTGTACAACTTTGGAGAATTAGACGAGTATCCACAATTTGTGTTTGAACCACTTACAAAAGCTGAGTTCTTAGAACTAGCTAAAGTGTTCTCACTATTAGTTAGAAACGGCGTTGTTGGAGCTGATGAAAGTTGGATACGAGATATGCTTAGAGTTCCTAAGCGCTCCGAAACTTCTGTTTCTAGTGATACGCGCAATGTTGATAGTGGAGAAGAAGAGGGTAAAAATCCACCACCTGAAACTAAAATTATAAAAACAGAAGAAGATGGAAAGGTTATAGAGTCCCCTAAAAACAAGAGAACAGTGAAAAAGAAAACGCAACAGGTAAAGGTTCCACAAACATCACGTTCTTCTGGAATGTAATATGAAGACTAAGCTTAGCAAGCCAAAAAAGGCTAAAAAGCCTAAAAAAGTTAAATTTAAGTAGGAGAGATTAAATGCCTTGGACTATACAGGATGTTGAAAAACACAAGAAGGACCTTACGAATCAACAAAAAGAAAAATGGGTAGTTGTCGCAAATTCTGTACGCAAATCATGTATGGCGAAAGGTGAAAGCGAAAAAGTTTGTGACGTTAAAGCAATTAAAGCAGCCAATGTAAAAGCAGTTATGAGTAATGATGTAGAAGCCATTGTAAATTTTGACAGCACAATTAAGACTAGCGACCTAAAGTCACTTGAAACAGAAACTACAGACGAAGGCTTGCTGATTAAGAGTTTGCCTGTTTTTAAAGCTGGTGTTTATCGTGATATTATATATAGTGAAGATTATATAGACAGAAATTTTATTGGTCAGTTCAGAGAAGATGATGATGTTCCTGTACAAGCAGACCACAGTTCAAGTGTTTTTGCAACATTAGGATGGGTAAAAAGTTTAAAAAGAAAATCAAAGATGATGTACGCTGACTTTTTACTATCAGATGATAATGCAATTGCTAGATGGAAAAAAGGATTATTGAAGAAGTTTTCAATTAGCGTTGACACCATTAATGACAAAGTAAGAGAAATAAGCATAGTTGCGTTTCCTTATGTAAAATCAGCAAGAGTCCACAATGATGTTGATGTAAATGAAAATGAAGACAATCTAAATATTAATGCTACAGAAATAAATGGTTCATATTTCGTCACTATAGAGGGCGAACAGTTTGAAGCAAAGAAAAATGAAGAAAATTTATGGTTTTTCTTCCCAATCAGCAGAAGAGATAAAGATGGTGAGATAGTACAGGAAGAAAGCATAAATATTACAGATGAAGATATTGACAACATAGACATCAAGGAAGACATTGCTAGTGATGATGACTATGGTGTTGATGAAGAAGGCGAATCATTTGCGCAAGAAGATTTTGCAAAATGGTCAGCTAAATACAAAAACTCTCTCCCTGACTCTAGCTTTTTACTCGTTAAACGTCCTGTCAGAGATAAAAATAGAGACAGAGCATTACCTATTAAAGATAGTAGTGGTAAATTTTCTCGTTCCCACGTGCAGAATGCACTTTCGAGAATAGACCAAGTAAAAGATTTTTCGTCTGATAGTATTACAACAGCGAAAAAACGTTTAACACGCATTTCAAATAAGCTAGGAGTGCAGATTGAATCCAAACATAGTGAGGATAATGTAATGAAGATTGAAGATTTAAAGAAAATTGATTTGTCTAAGCTTACAGGAGAGGGCTCAGAACTCTTTAAAGAAGCATTAGAACAGATTGGTACTATAGAAAAAGCAAGAGACGAAGCAGTCTCTAAGCTTTCTGCTGCCGAAAAACTAAACGAGAAGTATGTAGCGGAAGCAAAGGAAAGCAAGATAAACGAAGCACTTTCTAAATTAAAGACCGAAGGAAAGATAGTTCCTGCTCAAGAGGAATCTATTAAGGCTTTTATGAAGACACTTAGTGCTGATAAGATTGATAACTTTGAAAAAGTTTTATCTGATGGTAAGGTTGCTATTGATTTAAGCGAAACAGGCTTAGGTGAAGGCGAAGACTCAACATCAAATAAAGATACCTTAGACATAGATAAGTTAAGTGCCGTTGATATTAATGCCATAGCAGAAAAACTTGCTAGTGAGCATAGTGTAGATTTTCACACTGCACTTGATTGGTGCTACGACGATGGTAAGGTAAATAAAGCAGGTAAATTGATAGAATAAGTTTTATCAATTTCTGATATAGTGACGTTAGTAGTATTAAATAACGTCTAACATAGCATACGAAAGGTATGATGATATGAGCGTTTCTGAAACGTATGCAGGTAACATACAAGTAATTACTGGCGGCGATAAGTACAGCTTTAAAGCGTCTGGTACTCTTAACGAAGGTCGACTTGTCGAGCTTAATACAGATGTAACAGATGTTATAACAGTCGAGCAGGCATCAGAGAATTCTAAAACGGTTCTTGGTTATGTTGGCGCTGACTGGGAAGCTGGAGATTATGCTGTCGTATATACTGGTGGTGTTTCCCGCTTAGAAGATAGTGGTTCTGCGATTGCTATTGGTGCAAGAGTTGCATCGGCTGCTGATGGTAAGATTAAAACATTCCCATCTGGATCCGAGGCTGCTATTGCTGGAGTTGCTCTAGAAGCAATTAGTGCATCTGAGTTTGGCAAAGTTTTTGTAAACATTTGCTATAACGATTAATCAGGAAGGAAGATAGACGATGATTAGTTATGAAGTTTTAGGTGACTTACAACCTAAAAAGCTTACGGGAATCGCTGTCAAGAAAACTCAGGGCGAAATGTTCGCTACTGATTTCCTGCCTGAACGTCCTTTCCCAGAATGGTCTGGTTATTACAAGACTTGGAATAACATTGGTTTCGGTCAAATCGCTCCAGAAGTTGGTGAGTCCGCTCCTGACGAATTGCTGAATACTGATTATGTTGAAGAATCGTTCACGATGAAAGAATACCGCATTGGTGGTAGACTTTCTGAAAGAGCAATTAAGTTTTTAATGGCTAAAGATTCAACAGTACATCGAAGTGCAGGACAATCTCTTGTACGAGATGAAATTGAGTTTTTGGCTGATACATTACGTCTCAGAGAAGAGAAGACCATCATAGACGCCATAGTAAACGTAACTGGTAAATCCACTGCGGTTACTAATTCGGCTAATGGAAGATGGGATTTATCTACAGGTACTCCTGTTACTGACATAAGAACTGCAATCAAGAATATCAGAGAAGAGTGGCATACTCAGCCTGATACACTTTTGATTACTCCTCAAATCGAACTTGATTTGTTGACTCATGCAGATGTCACTGACATCGTGAAGTATAATGGAAGTGTTGGTTTAGGTGCTGGCATTATACAGTCACAGGGTATCTCAAAAGGTATTCCTAATTTCTTAGGCTTAAACGTCTATGTTACTGATGTTGTTACAACTAA
>Ga0207997_1002217_pt1 | contig 9919 bp, 14 predicted proteins | sample AntAceMetag02UKN_FD_184777 | JGI IMG/M metagenome (GOLD analysis project Ga0207997, IMG submission 184777) | Saline lake microbial communities from Ace Lake, Antarctica - Antarctic Ace Lake Metagenome 02UKN (SPAdes) (version 2) | ecosystem: Environmental > Aquatic > Non-marine Saline and Alkaline...
CACATAAAGAATAATATTCTTTCCGGCGATCAGATAGCCGTTTTGTTTTCGGTTTTCTTTCGGCTTTCTTTTTACCCGGCGCCCTCTTTTCTTTTACCCGGGGCCCTGTTTTCTTTTCCCCGGGGCCCTGTTTTCTTTTACCTGGGGCCATGTTTCTTTTTACCCAGGGCCCTATTTTCTTTTGCCCAGGGCCATGTTTCTTTTTACCCGGTACCCGATTTTGTTTTACCAGGGGATCGCTTACAACTTATAAAACTATGATTCATCGCGGGAACCACCTTTTCTAGAGGAACAAGAGAAAAACGACGCGTTAGGTTGGTCCCTAAGCGCCTCCCTCTTTTTAGGCGAGGGCTAACACCTCTCTTTTATCACAAGGGGCCCTGTTTTCTTTTACCAAGAGCCGTGTTTTCTTTTACCCAGGGCCATGTTTTCTTTTACCCGGGGCCGTGTTTTCTTTTACCCAGGGCCATGTTTTCTTTTACCCAGGGCCATGTTTTCTTTTACCCGGGGCCGTGTTTTCTTTTACCCAGGGCCATGTTTTCTTTTACCCGGGGCCCTGTTTTCTTTTACCAAGAGCCGTGTTTTCTTTTACCCAGGGCCATGTTTTCTTTTACCCGGGGCCCTGTTTTCTTTTACCCGAGGCCATGTTTCTTTTTACTAGGGGCCATGTTTTCTTTTACCCGGGAGGCTCTGTTTTTTTACAGGAGAGGCTCTGTTTTTTTACAGGGCCACCTCTTTTCTTTTATAGGGGAGGCTCTTTTCTTTCTCTAAAAGCTCTCTTCGCACCCTCTTTTAGGGCCCGGCCCGTTCTCTTTTAGTACATCTAGGCGCCTCTTTTATTACTAGGTTGTTATGTCTTTCCTAAACAATCTATGTCTTATTACTAAACAATAAATATATAATAGCAATTAGTTTAATTTGTCTTTTTATTTGTTTTTTAATTGTTTTCTGGCTCTTTCGGTAGATTTTTGATATAATGATAATATAAAAACAACTCAACAAAATACATGGCAAGAGTTACAGGACCATTACACAGCGACGGGGCCTCCAAACAATTCGGGAACACTCTAGTTTTTAAAACTAAAAGGAATCGCAGTTTTGTTGCTCATTATAGTAAACCGGGAGGCGTCAAAAAGTTTACTCCTTCGGCGGGACAGAACACAATGCGCGAATATTACGCGGAGGCCCTGGGGAAGTGGCAGTCATTAAGCGACGCCGACAAAGAAACATGGGATTCTTTCGTTGTAGAAAATATGATCTAAGTATTTTTTTATGAGCATAAAATATTGCGACTATACAAACGGCGACGACGACACCGGGGACGGCACTTCCGGGAATCCTTACAAGACGATCCAGAAGTCGGACAACGGATTATCCGGTGGCGACGAAATTAGAGTTGCCAAAAGCCCCGCCTCGTCGGATTTAACAGGGACGGTAGGTTTCACAAAAAAAAGCGGGGCCGTAACCGGATCCGGGACTTCCTTCACGACAGAATTAGCTATCGGAGATTTTATCAAGGGCGGGGACGGTAATTGGTACGAAGTAATCACCATAACAAACGACACAAGCATGTCCCTTTATAAGGTATATCCAGGGGCAACAGAAAGCGGAGTATCTTCTCAAAAATTAGGGATAACTAGCACGGGGGAGGCGCCGAGCACAACTACTAAGGTCCAACAACTTGATGTTTCGGGAAGCTCGACGGAAAGCATGCTCAAGGTGTCGGGAGGGTGGGATTTAAGTACAGAAACCCAAGACGGCCAAACTTATTTCCGACAAATGCACGGGACCTTCGCTACCCGAAACGGATACGGACTTTATGCCCACAATTATAGTTATATAGAGATTGAACGACTACATTTTTTAAGATATCGCTATGGCCTTCATTTTTATAATTGCCACGACAATAAAATAACTGGCACTCTTTGCGCGAGTTGTTATTCTTATGGTCTTTATCTTTCGACTGGTTATAATTTCACCTTTACCGATTGCGTTTCAAGTAGCAATAATAGTTACGGACTTTATCTCTCTGGTGCCTCTCATAATATTATCACCGACCTTATAGCCCATAGTAACGAAACTTATGGCCTTTATCTCTCGAGTAGCCGTAATAATTTGATAACCTCCCCCTCTACAAATTGTGGTTATATTGGGATTCATCTTGCGGGAAGCAATAATAATGTTTTCAACTCGCCGGGGAGTAATAACAATATCGCCGGGGTTATGATGGTGTATTCTAATAATAATGTTTTTAACTCGCCAACCTTTAATGACAACCCTTATGGCTTTTATATAGATAAAGGTTCTAATAATATCGCCAATAATTATAATAGCACCGGGACTTTGGGCGCAGATGTCAATGTTTTGTCGGGAAGAAATTTCGGCGAATTCCCTTCTTTAAAGTGCCAACATTTTCGAGCAGTAGGGGCTAACAAATGTTTTTATGAATACGGAACAACAGAAAGGGACACCGCCGACGCCAGAAGTACCCAATGTCTAAAATACGATCCTTCTTCGGGTGCTTATTATATTAGTCAATCTTTCTTTTTTAAGGCCGACAGTGGAGTGGCTCAAACCCTTTCCGCTTATATTAAAAAAAGCTCTGCTTTTAATGGCGATGTCCAGGCGGCGATTTATTTTCTAGGGGAAAAGATTACTGGGTGGACGGCGGTAACTCCTTCGGCCGATGATACTTATGAGCAAGGAAATATAACAGCGTCGGCGGGAGATATAACCGAGGACGGCGTGATTGAATTGCGGATAAAAGTAAGAGGATCGGCAGGAGATGTTTTTGTCGACGATCTAGAAACAGCTTGATATAATAATATGGACAGTTTACAATACTGGAAGGACGGTGGCCCGATATTGCTAGTCGACGACGCCTCTCTAAAAGAATTAAAATACTGGTTAAATGGAGAGGGATATGTTTATTCCTTTAAGGCGACAACCCCTTCGGCCGAAACCGTTAATGCTAATCCCAAGAATTACAACGGTTATTTGTGTTTCATGCAACAATACATAAAAAATAAAGTAGCCGGCGCACCCCCGCTAAAACTCCCCGACGGAACACTCTGGTGATAACACTGTTTTTTATAAAAGATAATATTATTAAATAGCTTTAAAAAAATATGGCCGATTTTCCAAGTAGCGTTTATTCGCCAAGGACAAAAGAGAACAAAGCGGGGATCGCATACGACGCCGATAAAACAACAATCGGCTACTCCGAAGATATAACCAAATTAGATGATGAAGTCGTAGCTATTGAAACAGAGCTCAATAGCGCGATCACTCGCGAATATAACGACAACGCCGCGGCGAAAATTGGGGGCCTTGCTAACGGCCAACTTTATCGCACGGCGGACGCATTAAAAATAGTCCACTCTTAAATGAGAAAATATCAGTTTTACAGTAGTGGGGACGACGGGAACAGAGATGTTTACGGCGCCAATTGGCGGGGCCAAACTTTTACGCCGGAAATAACTCATATAGTTTCTAAAGTTAAATTGAAACTTTTTAGAGTAGGCACGCCGGGATTGATAACCGTGGTCATAAAAGCTACTAGTTACGAAAAGCCGACCGGGGGGGATTTATGTAAAGGGACTTTGTCCGGGGACGATATAACGGACGACACGGGGGGAGAGTGGCTCGAAATTTCTCTAGGCGACGGGCAACAATTAGTAAAGGGAACGCAGTACGCCATAATTATAAAAGCTCTTAATGGCGACGCCGGGAATTATGTTTCTATAAGGGCAGATGTCGCGGAATCCACTTACGCGGGCGGGACAGATTGCGGAACTACCGATAGTGGGGCCGACTGGGACACTTACTCCGCCACAGACTTAATGTTCGAGGAGTGGGGCGTCGGCCCACCCAGCCCGACCACTGTTTGTTGGCAGAATCTAGCAAAATCTCAAATTAGCGCCGAGATAATAGAAGAAGCAATAATCCGACTAATCCAGGGCCACGAAGATGACCCCGACGCGCACCTAGAAACCGGGGAGAGTTTACAATCTCATAAGGCTAGCGAGATAATAGACCACCTCGCCGAAAGTATTATCACCGACAAAATAGAGGACGGCTCTATTATTATCCAGAAAATGGAAGATTTCCGGCGGGTAAGAATTTCCCTCGGGTTAGAGAGTTTGGCCGGGTGGGATATTTCTAGTAGTGTTGACCTTGACTTCGCCCAGATGTGTTTTATGGCTAGCGGAAACGATACGGTGAATTGTTTTGCCAGGACAAGAGGCGCTTTCAAAATGAAATGGGACAAGGCCCTTACTTGTCAATGGGCTTTTAGAACATATTATGCGGGGGTCAAAACCGTCCATGTTGTTACGGGCTCGGTAGAGCACAACGAAGGAGAAGATCAGAACATGGGCTTCAAGGTAGAAACAGATACCCTTTACGCTTTACATACTAAATCGAACGGCATAACCGATACAGAATATAAAACGGAGATCGAAGGAATCACCGTCGGCGACAATAACCTTTACCGGATTGAATATGATCCCGGCGTCAGTATAAAATTCTATGTAAATAATATTCTTAAAGTAACACACACGGCAAACCTCCCCGACACGACCCGGGACGACACCAATATTTGCAATATTAGAATTTACAACGCCACCGCGAGTTTTGTTTATCTCCAGGTCCGTCAAATTTATTTCAGTCAAGATATTTGATATTATGAGTTTAATAGTTCCAGTTATAGGCAAAGAATTTGGCCCCAAAATAATCCCTCTAGTTAAAGGGGCGGAGAAGTCGATTGATATTATAGTTTATAACTGGAAGTGGTACCCGGACCAGATCGGATCCTCGATTCAGAAATTTAATAACGCCATTATCGCCGTCGCCCAAAAAGGGAAAAGAGTTCGGGCAATAACGACATCTCCTTATATTGATAAAATTATGCCCCGGCTCAATATCTCCGTTAAGCGGTTTACTTCGCAAAAGCTACTACATACTAAACTAATGATTATCGACGGCAAAACGGCCGTCCTGGGAAGTCATAACTACACGATGAACGCTTTTACTATCAATTATGAAGTTTCTGTTATAATATACGACAACAATGTTGTCAAGAGATTGAAAAAATATTTCAGTAATTTATGGCTATAATTAACGCGGGGGCTAATCCTCTAGGCGATCAAATTAGGCGATCAATCCGGGCCCCGTCGCAATATGGTGTAAGAGGATACGGGGCCCATAGTTACGGGGCCGGCGCCGATATTTGTGGGATTTACCAAATCCGGGTGAGAAAAGGCAAGCAAATTATTGTAAAAGAGAAATTTTATGTTCCCACTAATCCACAAACAGAAGGCCAACAAGCCTGGCGCCAAATTTTTGCCGACGCCATAGCCGGGTGGCAAGCCTTGACAAGCGAGCAGAAAGCAGTTTATAATATAAAAGCAAGGTATAAACCCTACTCGGGGTATAACTTATACCTTCGCGAGTATCTACAATCTCATTAAAAAGTCGTGTAGGTGCCACACTCTTACGAAAAATTTAGTAACCTTATACGAGTTATGGCCAAAGTTTGGGGACCCTTACATTCCGACGACGCCCGAGGCAAGTTAGCGGATTCAATGGTGTTTATGGGGTGGAAAGGAATCAAAACAGTCAGGCAGTGGTTAAAACCCACTAACCCGAAAAGGGAGAAACAAGGGAATATTCGTACTATAATTGGTGGTTTAGGTAGAGCCATTGGCAAAATCGTTGCCGATAGCGAATTCCACGACCAGTTAATTGACTTGGATTTAATTCCAGATCAACAGAGTAAGCAGTCTTATTTGGTACAATATATTAAGGACAATTACCTCGCCGGTGGCGGGGCGACGATGACGGCGAATTATGTTGCTCAAGTTGCTTCTTACGCGTCCGTTGACGCGCCCACTTCTTGGACGGGCAGAGCCGTTGATCTTGGTATTCTTGATTTCAGTTTGGATTACGATACGATCGATACTTTTGATCAAGGATTCGGATTATTCTTAATCGCGAAAGCCGCGAAAGCCTTGTCCTTTACTGGGGCACCTTACACCGACGCAGAAGAAGTTATCTCTTGGACGACCGAACAGATTGACGCATTTGTCGCGGACTTCACCGCCTAGACGGGTGGCTCTTGGTAGCCTATTAAACCCCCCTCAATAAAAGAGGGGGGTTTTACTTTTTTTCTACAAAGAGTTATAATCAAAACAATATGCCAACTTCTATGCCGAGCCACTTGTCTTGGTTGGGCCTCCAAATTCTTATGGTCCGGCCCAAGTCTATTTTAGACATAGGCGTCGGTTTTGGAGGAAAAGGCATGCTTTTTAGAGAATATACAGATATTTGGCGTGGAAATTATAAAAAGTGGAAAACTAGAATAGACGGGATAGAAGTTTTTGAAGATTATATAACGCCCCTCCAACTTTTAATTTATGATAATATTTATATCGGCGAGGCGACTAAGATTTTTGAAAAGCTAGGAGATTATGATTTAATTTATTTAGGCGACATTATAGAACACTTTGAAAAAAGCGAGGGAAAGCGCTTTATCGCCAGTGTCTTAAAAAAAGCAAAGGTTGTAATAATTGCCACCCCCGCTAAAGTACACCCACAGGGCGCAGTCAACAACAACGAACACGAGGCTCATAAAAGTTCCTGGACCCCGGAGGACTTTCCGGGGGCAGAAAGCAGAGTAATTTTTAAGACTTTAGTAATTAAATATGTACTATAAAATCTATTATCCCGAAGGTATGCGTTTTTTTGGAGAGAAAGCCAAAAAAATATTAGGATTAGAAAAATACAATCCCAAGAAAGACCAATATCAGCCAGTTTTCTTTTTGGGTTTTTATTGCCAGAAAGATTATATAATTTTCAAAGACCACCAAGGGAAAAAGGCTATTTTTTGGAACGGCTCAGATGTAAAAATTTTGGCGAGCAGTCCTTATTATCAGCAAGTTATTAAATCTTTTCCTCAAGCTACCCATGCCTGTCATTCCGTTTTACTACAAGAGGAATTGCGAAACATGGGAATAAGCGCAAAGATTAGGCCTATCTTCTTCGGGTTGGAAAAAGATTTTCCAGTGTCGTACAAACAAAAAACACCTCCGACCGTTTATTCCGTAGCGCACCCTGGGAGGGAAAAAGAGTACGGAGTAGACCTTATTGAAAAGATCGCCCACAAGTTGCCGGATATTAAGTTTTATATTTACGGCGTAGAGGGGGACAACACAGAAAACATTTCTTTCCGGGGACAAGTAGAGGAAGAAATAATGGATAAGGAAATTAAAGAATTCCAGGGGGCCTTAAGATTGAACGATCACGACGGAATCTCACAAACAGTTATTAAATCCGTTTTATTAGGGCAGTGGGCCATTACAACTATTGATTACCCGGAAATATTAAACGCCCCCACAGAAGAAAGCCTATTGAAAGAATTGTCCTTATTGGCCGAGAAAAAGAGCCCAAACTTGAAGGCGCGAGAATATTATTTAACCCGGCTTAATAATTTTGACTGGTTGGCCCCAGAAAAAGACGGAGTTTCTTTAGTGATGATTGTAAAAAACGAGGAGAAGGGGATAGAGAGGGCCATTTTATCCTGTAAAGATTTCGTCGATCAGATAGTTATATCAGTCGACGCAAAAAGCACAGATAAGACAGCAGAAATAGCCGGGAAATATGCCGATATTTTGTTAAGCCACGAGTGGAAAGACGATTTCTCTTTAGCCAGGAATAGCGCCCAAAGCCACGCAACGAGAAAATGGGCCCTTATTTTAGACGGGCATGAATATGTCGAAAGCGCCCCGGATATGAAGAAAATGTTAAAGTCAGAGGTTGAAGGAATTTTCGTCAAAGTACGACTAGAAAAAGGATTCAGTCTTTACTCCCCACGACTTATTAAATCGTGGGTACCCTGGGTAAACCCCGTCCATAATTATCCCTCCTTTACTTCTGGGGGAAAATGTAAAGACTTTCTTATTGTCCACGATAGAGCCAAAGGCCAAACAGAGGAAGGGACTAAGGCCCGGACGGCCCAAAGAACAGAAATGAATTTCCGAATATTGAAAGAAAGAATAAGGAAAAATAAAAAAGACATGCGCTCACACTTTTATCTCGGGCAACAATATATTTCCGCGAAAAAGTGGAGAAAGGCTATTCCTTGTTTTGAAAAATATTTGAAACAATCAAACAATAAACAAGAAAGGTGGATCGCCCTTTATGAGATGTCTAGATGTGCTAATTGCTTGAATCGGCCGAAACTAGCGATTAAATTTTTACAACGGGCCGACAAAGAAATGCCGAAACGGTGGGAAATTCCTAAAAATATAGGGAGTTGTTATATGCTTTTGGGAAAGCCCCGGGAGGCCCTCCCTTTCCTGGTAGAAAGTTTCTCCGTCAATGTCGCCGACTTTGTTTTTGAGCCGGAGAGAAGGAACGATCCGCAAACATGGTACTTTATAGGACAATGCTTTTACGCCCTGAAAGAATTTAAAAAAGCTAAGGTTGCTCTAGTCCGGGCGCTCAAAGGACACAAGAAAAAAGGGAAAGGGAGTTTACCGGAACAACAAGTCAAGATAATAAAAGCTATCCTTAAAACCTTATAATAAAAAGCCCCTCGGAAAGAGGGGCCTTTTATTTTCCTGGACCATTTTCACCGAACGGGGGAAATGGTTATTCTTTTTTTCCACTTTCGGGGATTATTAATTGATCGGCAGGAACTTCGGGCGGTTTTTGTTTTGGAATTTCCCCCACGAGGCTAATTACTATTACCTTCAACTTCGCCACGAAATCCTCCTCGCTTGGATATTCTGTATTATTCCAGTCCCTCAATAATTGATTAAGATTTGTTAAGAGCTTTAATAATTCTTCTGTCATGATATTTTTTAATTACTGGCTATATTGAATAAAAAGTCTACTTTTTGCTCTTTTGTTTTTGAGTCTTGATACCCTCGAACAGTCAAAAACCCGCAAGAGTATTCAAAGTTTCCTTTTTCGTCGATCTTCACCCCCTCGAAGTTCTCTAAGATCAAGTCCATTTCGTCGAGGCAACTTCTAGTCTTGATCCCTAGCGCTTTTTTTATTAGAGTGAGCCTCTGGGAGGCAAGCTCTAGTTGCCAGGGATAATCCGTTAAGTCAATATTTATTTTTTCCGCCATGATTTATCCGCTAGTTAACTGGTTATTCCCTTAGAGCTGAAACGGATAGAAAATGATGTCTAGGGAGAAATTTTAAAAACTCCTTGCCGGGCATTTTCTATCCTGCGACCTCCAGTGGCCGTCTTTAACTCCCGGCTCTAAAGGAATAAACAGATTTTATTATTGTCGGCCTTTACCCTCTGAAGATAATCGCTATCGACGCCGAGAAAAATATAAGAGAAAGATAAACAACAAATATCTTCGCAACAAGCCGAAAGCGCTTTTCTGATTTTTCCCTATATTCCCGCATTTCTTTTTTTGTTCTGACTTTCTTTAGCATAATCTTGTTCTATTTCACCATATCCGGGAATAAACTCAAAGTAGGGGGAGTTTTCGCCCTTAATTTTTCCCGCGCATTTTCGGGGCGCTTTATTTTATCCCTCTTTCTGATATAGGCCGGAATATCATAAAAGTCATAATCGGGCCCAAACCTTTTTATAATCAACATTTTTTCTTCTTCTGTCATTTCTCTTTAAGTTAAAGTTTTTAATTTTACCTAGTACCGGTTCTCTTTACTTGTTTTGTTTTTTCGCCACTTCTACGGCGTCCCAAATGTTTACAACCCAGAAGATAATTCCTGGAATTACAAACACAAAATACCCGATAGAAACGGCTACGAACCAAGCTATTCCCCTCCATATTGACCCGGCGTATATCTGCCCTAACCCCGGAAGGAGAAATGAAAGAACGCCGGCGAGTGTCTTGTCTTTTTTATCCATTTTAATTTATTTTTTGTTTTTAAT